>CAJICA010000090.1_pt1 | contig 26818 bp, 21 predicted proteins | sample 9199501 | NCBI WGS metagenome assembly CAJICA01 (sample SAMEA7708319, study PRJEB35096) | sediment metagenome | biome: marine neritic benthic zone biome [ENVO:01000025]; feature: sediment [ENVO:00002007]; material: shallow marine sediment [ENVO:03000034] sea grass bed [ENVO_01000059] ... | reverse complement strand
CGCCTGGTCGACTTTTCTTCGGTTGTCGGTAATAACATCGCGGATTTCTCGCATCGTCGCTTGGGCTTCGCCCAAGGTCTCCTGGCCGCTATCCGCCAGGCCGTCGAGGCGCTCGGTGAAGCGCCGGATGTTCGCCATTGCCCCGGCCGCATCCGAGATCAGGGACCCGGTTGCCTCCCGCTCGCTGGCCAACGCCCCGGTAAATGCCTCGATATTATCCAGCGACCTGGCGATCGGTCCGGACTTCAACTGGTCGGTCAGCTCGGTAATCAGCTCGTCTGCGTTGCCGACCAATTGCGGCAACTGGTCCGCAACCCTGCCGGCGGCACGCGTGACTTCCTGGAGCCCCCCCCGAACCGTCGGGATCTCAAGGATGTCCGGATCCTCACTGTGGAGTTCAACGGGAGTATCGGGGTGAAAATCGAGGGCGACATTGAGCTGGCCCGTCACAAAGCTTTGGGTTTCGAGCTGCGCCCGGAGGCCCCTGTCAATCAGCAGTCGAAGGGCATCACTGCTTGGAACGTCATCGCGCCGATCTTGTGCCCGGTCGGGCTCGATCTGCAGCGTTACGGGGATTTTGATGTCAAGGTCTTTCTCGATGACCACGCCAACCCCCGTCACCGTGCCGATGCGGGCGCCACGGAAGTTGATTGGTGCGCCAACGTTAAGGCCTTTCACCGACCCGTCGAAGAACGCCACAGCGATCGTCTTTTCCTGAAATAGCGTGCCCGACGCGAAGAACACTATACCGCCCATGACGAGGACGATGGCGCCGAGCACGAAGGCGCCGATGGTTTTCGGATTGGCTTTTTTGTGCATGACGTTCCTGCCTATGCCGCTTCAACATCCCCGCGCCTGAGGAACTCTTGGACTCTCGGATCCGGCGACTCTTTCAGCAGCGTTTTCGGGTCGCCCTCCGCGATCATGGTCTTTGTGTCCGGGTCGAGAAAGACCGAGTTGTTGCCGATGGCGAAAATGCTGGCCAGCTCGTGAGTGACGATGACAACCGTCGCGCCGAGGCTGTCCCGCAACTCCAGAATCAGTTCGTCGAGGTTCTTAGAGCTGACCGGATCGAGCCCCGCGGACGGTTCGTCAAAGAACAAGACTTCGGGATCGAGCGCGATGGCCCGGGCCAAGGCGGCGCGTTTTTGCATGCCGCCGCTGATTTCCGAGGGATAGAACGCCTCGAACCCGGCGAGCCCCACGAGGCTCAGCTTTAGCGAAGAGATCTCTCGTACCTCGTCGGCTCCCAGGTCGGTGTATTCCGTCAGGGGCAGCGCAATGTTCTCGGCGAGGGTCATTGAGCTCCACAAGGCGCCCTTCTGATAGAGCACCCCAAACTTGCGCATCAGGGCGTCCTGGGAATCGGGATCGGCTTCCCAGAAGCTCTCGCCCTCATACAGTACGCGCCCCCGGGCCGGTGCCTTCAACCCGATCAGATGCTTCAAGAGCGTACTCTTTCCGCATCCGCTCCCGCCCATGATGATGAAGATGTCGCCGCGGCGGATGGTGAATGTGAGATCCCGCTGAATGACGAAACTGCCATATGCCATGTCCAAGTCCTGGACGACGATATGATCCTGCCCCTGGGACACGCGCGCCTTCCTAGATGCCGAGTACGCTGAAGATGACCGTGATCACGGCGGCCGTAGCGATGATCAGGATGATACTCGTGACCACGGCGGAGGTCGCGGCGTCACCGACCGCGGATGCGCTCCGGCCACACTGTATGCCTCTTAGGCACCCGGCGATTGCGATAAGGACGCCGAAAACGGTTCCTTTGAAAATGCCGCCGGCAAAGTCCCCCAAGGGCACGGATGTCCGGGTCTGGGTGACATATTGCAGCAGGCCGATATCCAACATGCCGACACCGATCACGGCGCCTCCCAAGATACCAAGCAGGTCGGCATAGAGGACAAGCAGAGGCATCATGAGAATCAGCGCTAGCATGCGCGGCAGTACAAGGAAATCGATCGGAGAAATGCCGAGCGTCTTGAGGGCGTCGATTTCCTCGTTCACCTGCATCGTGCCGATTTGTGCCGCGTATGCGGCGCCGGTGCGGCCGGCGAGGACGATCCCCGTCATGATTGGCCCCAACTCGCGCGCCATGCCGATGCCGACTAGGTTGGCGACGAAAATCTGGGCGCCAAAGAGCTGCAGTTGGACCGCACCGAGGAAAGCCAAAATCACCCCAACGAGGAAACTAATCAGGCCGACGATGCCGACCGCCTGCGCGCCCGCGTCCTGCACCAGGATCCCAAAGTCGACCCGCCGAAACCTGGCGCGGCCACGCAGAAAACGGCCCACTGAGAGGATGGATTCACCGAAAAACTCTATGAACTCACCCGCGCCGGCAAAAAACTCGATTGTGTCCTCGCCGACTTTGTCGAGCAGCGGCTTGCGCTCCACCTGCCGGCGCGCGCCCTTCCGCTCGGGAACGGCCGTTGCGAGATGAAGGAGCTTCTGCAGGCCCCGGGGCAGGCCCGTCGTGTCGAGCCCGATTCCGCTCTCCTTGCACCAGTCCGAGACGGATCGCACGAACAGCAGCAGGCTGCTGTCCCAATCCTCGAGTTTCGTCGTATCGAAGGTCAGCGAGTGGGTCGCCGTCCCGCCGGTGAGTTTGCCCTGCAAGTCTTGCGGGCGGGGCCGACTGGCCGCCAGTGTCCAGTCACCGGACAGTGTCGCGACGATGGCGCCATCCGCCGACGGCGAGACGTCGAGACTCGCTACACCCGGTGCTCCGGTCTCCGCTACCATAGTCGCTCGTGCCATCCGGTTATGGTCCGTCCGACATTCTGGACCGGCTGTTCCGTCAAGACTATCCACTTTGTGCCACCGGGGAGCCGGCGCCTTGCGGCATCGAAGACGCAAAGAGTTGCCGCCGCGCCGGACTGACCGGCGAAACACGCTCGTACCGGTCAATGCGCTTAGTACTTGCGAGCGGCAGGCTCTATTTTGAGCGTCAGACCCAGCATCGTCGTACGCGTATCGGGTTTGAACCGACCAGGCTGCGTGCCTACATGAGAGTGAACCTATCAGGGCGGAAATCACACATATTGGAGATGCGAATGAGGACCTTCGGGCTGGGACTGGCCGCGGCGATCGGCCTTACGGCCTTGGCGGGACCTGCGTATGCCGACGACGTTCAAGTCGGCACGCTGACATGTGAATTGCAGGACAAATCGAATTTCATCCTGTTTTCCACGCGCAAGTTCGACTGCAGGTTCAATCCTGCCGGTGGCCGCGCGAATGAGTCCTACGAGGGTGAGATCACCAACATCGGCGTCGATCTCGAGGTGACGAAGTCCGAACAGATTGCTTGGCTGGTCGTTGCACCATCGGCCGACGTGCCGGCCGGCGCTCTGGAAGGTCGATATGGCGGCGCCAGCGCTTCTGCAACGGTCGGCGCAGGCCTCGGCGCGCGTGCGCTCCTTGGCGGCTTCCAGGACTCCATCGCCCTGCAGCCGCTGTCGATCGCCGGACAAACGGGTGTCGGCGCCTCCTTGGCCATTACGGGCTTGAAGCTGACACATATCGAGTAGCCCGGCGCGATACGGCTCGAAAGGGCGGTTGCTATCGCTTGGCAGGATGCGGTCGGGCGGGCCATGCTTGATTGCTGGAGACATGGTGCGGAGGTCGAGAGGGTGCTGACGCGGTGACCCGGTCCAGGCTTTTGCTTGTCCTGGGCATAGGAGTCGGTGCCGGTGCCGTCGGTGTCGTCCTACTGATTGCCGCCGTTTTCGTGCGTCTTCAGTTTGGTCCGCTCAGCCTCGAAGCGGCCGGACCGCGCATCAATGCGCTGATCGAGAGCCGCCTCCCTGACCATGACGTCGGTTTCGGCAATCTGTCGTTGGGCGTTGGCGGTCTCCGCCTCGTCGAACTGCGGGCAAGCGATGTGTTTATCGCATCGCGTGACGAGACTTTCGAGGCCAGAGCACCGTCCGCTGATCTGTCTTTTGGCTTGATCAGTTTGGCGCTCGGGTCGCCGGAAATCATCGCGGTACATATCGACCGGCCCGATGTTCGGCTGGCTGTGGAAACCGATGGGACCCCTCCGGCCGAGAAGAAGCCGCCAAGCGGATCGGAGCTGCTCGCCGGTCTATCCGAGGCACTGACGGCCGGAGGCCAACTCGCGTCGCAGGTGCCGGCGAGCCTCGACAGGGTCGTGGTTCAAAACGCGCGGCTGCAACTGCAGACGGGCATGTCGGAAGACCTGGCCGTCGAAAGCGCGAATCTCGAACTCCGGCGCCGGGGTTCGAGTGTCGTCGCCGATGCCGACTTCCAACTAGCCGGCACAAGCGGGCCGGCGACTTTTGAGATCGGTCTGACGCACCGGCCGGTCGATAGTACAGGGGAACTAACCCTGGCCACGCGCGACCTTAACCTTGCCGAACTGCCGATCACGAAAGATATCGCCCCCAACTTGGACGCGCCTCTCGCAGCGCGGGCAACTTTCGATCTAGATCTCGGGGCTCCGGCGCTGAGCGGCGACTTCGAGGTCGACGCCGGGCCGGGAACGGTTGCACTGTCTCTCGCCGACAAGCCGATCGAGCTAGCGTCCGTGCAGGTCCGCGGCCGTATCCCGGACGCTCAATCGTTTGAAATTGGGTCCGCTGTGGTCACGCTATCCAACGCCAACGGCGCCGGCGATACGACGCTGACGGCGAGCGGACGTCTCGCCACCGTAGAGAGTGGGGTTGACGCCGACATCGACCTAGCTGTCGCCAACCTGGTGTTGACAGAGGTACTCGCACGCTGGCCGTCCACAGTCTTCCCCGAAGGTCGCGCTTGGCTGACAGAGAATCTCCACGGCGGCGCCATCGAATCTGCGGACATCAAAGCCGCGCTCACCATGCCTGACGGCGCGTTCGCCGCTGTTGAGCCCGAGGAGATAGTCGCCACAGTCACCTATGCAGGCCTTGAACTGACTCAACTGGACGGTCCCGTCGGTGGCAACATCGATGTCGCGTTCGAGTTCCGCGGCGAAGAGGTTGAGGGGGAGTTCGAAGCTGCGGCCGGGCCTGGCGTGCTGGACGTCCCTGTCTTCGAGAACCCTGTCAGCTTTGCCGCGGCACGGCTTCGCGGCGCCGTTCCGGATACCAGCACGTTACGCATCGAGACCGCGGAGATTGTCTTGCGCGGGCCGACGGGTGCCCAACCGGGACCAACGGAACAAGCCGACGCCCCGTCAGCCGATACGACCATCACTGCGGGCGGACTGTTCACGGAAACGGATGGTGATCTCAGTGCACAGGTCGAACTAGCCGTCGCGAATCTCGAAGTACTTGATCTACCGGCATATTGGCCACCGCTCGCGGCCACGAACGGCCGTGCTTGGGTTGCAGAAAACATGCATGGCGGCACCATTGATACAGGCGCTTTCGAGATTGCCCTGGTCGCCCCGAATGGCGAAACCGACGCCATCGCGCTCACGGAACTCAACGGCAGTTTCTCCTATCGAGATCTAGACGTCACCTACATGGAGGGACCGCCGCCCGTCACCGGCATCACCGGAACCGCCCGGCTGGACCACGACCGCCTCACCTTCGAGGCGTCGACCGGCACGTCCGTCGGGCTGAGGGTCAGGAGCGCCAAGGTCGCTCTCCAGGATCTGTTCGACGATTTGCCGACGCTCTCGGTGCTCGGGTCCATCACCGGTGATCTCGGCACCGGACTGTCTCTCTACAGCCAGGTGAGCCCCGCCGTGGGCAACATTCCGGACATCGACGGTGGGGAACTCACCGTCGAATTGGATGTCGCGTTGCCATTGTTGAACGACTTGCCGTTCGACGCGGTCGAGATCGCCGCGACAGGCCGCATTGTCGACGCGCGCATGCCGGCAATCATCGGTGATCTGAACGCTGAAGCCGGCGATTTCGATCTCGCGATAACGGGAGCAGAGACAACGGTATCCGGCCAGGCCGAGCTTGCCGGCGCGCCCGCGCAAATCACGTGGACCGAGGTCTCGTCGAACGGCGCCGTCCCGGGCACACGACTTGTCGGGGAAGTGTCCGCGTTCGGGCCGGGCTTTCTGCGGTCGCTCGGTATTGAGGCTGATGCGGTCTTCGATGGTGTGGGTTCCGTCACCTTCGATGTCGAGGCTAACCCCGCCGGGGACGGGCAGGCGGTGCTTGAGCTTGGTCTGGACGATGCGCAACTGTCCCTGACAGATTTGGCTTGGCAAAAGCCCGCCGGTCAGCCGGGCGAAGCAAGGGTCGTCATATCGCTCGCGGAATGGGCCCCGGACGCCATCACCACACTATCGGTGAATGCCGGCGATTTGCAGGCAGAAGGGCAGGCGAAGTTCGACGAATCCGGCGATATCGAGCGCGCCGAATTCAAGCGGGCGTCGGTCGGCCGGACCGAGGTGAGCGACCTGCGGATATCCCAGGAAGGAGAAGGCGTGAGCGTTGTCGTCGGCGCCGGTACGATAGATGCCAGCCCCTTGCTCGGGGGGGCGCTCGACGAAGTCGCGACAGACACGACAATCGAGCCAGGACCTGAGGCCGAGTCGGAGCGGCCGCATTTCGCGTTGCGCACCGTCTTTCCCCTTGAACGAGTTTATGTCGGGGAGGATGACTTTTTGACGAATGTGCATGTCGAGGTGCAACAGACCGAGCGCGGTATCGAGCTGGTCGACATTCGGGGCACCATCCCCCAATCCGTCAACGCGCGATCGGATAGCGACCCCGACCAGCTCCAGTCCGTTGAAACGGAGGCCGAGGCCGACGAGCCCGGCGAGTCCCGCCTGCTGGTGCGTTTCGCGCCGCTGGCGGACGGACTGTACGAGCTGGCGGTCACGACGGACGACGCCGGCGGCGTGCTCCGAACGTTCGGTATCCTGACAACCATCGAGGGTGGCACGCTGACGATAGCCGGCGCAACCGAGGAGATGGACCCGACCAGCCCGATCGCCGCCACGATCGAGGCGCGCCGGTTCCGCGTGGTGGAAGCACCGGGCTTTGCGCGGCTGTTAACGGCGGTCTCCGTGCCCGGGGCGGTTAACTTGCTCAAGAGCGGGTTGACGTTCCAGCGACTGTCGGGCGGTCTTCGTCTTGTCGACGGCGAGGTCCTCGAACTCGTCGAGGTGCGTGCCAATGCGTCTCAGCTCGGCATGAGCGCCAACGGCACGATCGATATCGGAGCCGGCATGCTCGACGTCAGCGGTGTGACTGTACCCGTTCGTGCGGTCAACGCATTGCCTGGCAAGATCCCGCTGCTTGGTTCCGTTCTGGCTGGCCGCGATCGCGAAGGCATGTTCGCCGTGCCGTATGCGGTGAGCGGACCCTTCGGCGACGCGGAGATCACGGTGAGGCCGTCATCCACGCTGACGCCTGGTATCCTGCGCGATCTCTTTGGCCGTTCAGCCGCGGAGTGACGCGATCAGCCCGAGTTTGCCCGGGTCACGGCTGGTTCGTCAGCCGAAAGTCTGATCGGTTTGCCGCAATGCGAGAAGGCGATTTCCGCGCCTTCCAGGAGCTTGTAGGTCGTCTCGTCATGCGTAGCCTCAACGCGCAAGCGGCTGCCGCGCACCGAGAGATGGTAGGTCAGCCGCTGCCAAACCTCGGGAACGCGCGGCTCGAAGCTGATCTCACCCCCAAAGTCGCGCAAGCCGCCGAAGCCATACGCCAGCGCCATCCACGCACCGCCGATTGAGGCGATGTGGGCACCATGCCGGACGTTGCCGCCAACGTCGGTTAGGTCCATCGTCGCCGCGAAGCGATAATACTCCAGCGCTTTGTCGTAGTACCCGACCTCGTTCGCGATGATGCTTTGGACACAGACGGATAGCGACGAATCATGAGTCGTCAGCGGGTCGTAATAGTCGAAATTGCGGCGCTTCTCTTCGGCCGAAAAGTTCTTTCCGAGCAGGAACATGGCCAGCAAGGTGTCGGATTGTTTGATGACTTGATGCCGGTACAGGTTCAACGGGTGATAGTATAGAAGGAGTGGATAGTTCTCGTCCGGCGTGCCGGCGAAATCCCAGACTTCCTTGTCCATGAAGCTGTCGTCTTGCGCATGGACGCCCTTGCTTTCGTCAAATGGCAAGAACATCGACCCGGCGGCTTTCTCCCAATCCTCGATCTCCGCCGCGTCCAGACCGGTCGCGCGTACCACGTGGTCATACGCCCGCTGATTCCGGGCGCCGAGGTCGCGCAACGTTCGCGCGGCATAGGTCAAGTTCTCCCGTGCCATGATGTTGGTGAAGAAGTTGTTGTTGACGACAGCCGTGTATTCGTCCGGGCCGGTGACGCCGGTGATACAGAACTGCCCGCCGCGCTGCGGGTTGTAGTAGCCGAGATCGGCCCACAGGCGCGCCGTTTCGACCAGCATCTCGGCTCCGAAGTTGTCCAAGAACTCGGTATCGCCGGTGGCGTCGACATACTTGCGCATAGCAAACATGATGTCAGCGTTGATGTGGTATTGCGCGGTACCGGCGGCGTAGTAGGCGGAAGCCTCCTCGCCGTTGATCGTCCGCCACGGAAACAAGGCCCCACGGTGGCCCAACTCGCTGGCCCGCTGCCGGGCTTTGTCGAGCTTGTCGAAACGGAACTTGAGGACGGCACGGGCGACGCGTGGGTTGGTGTACACGAGAAACGGCAAGACGTAGATCTCGGTGTCCCAGAAATAGTGCCCTTCGTATGTCTTGCCGGTGAGCCCCCGGGCGCCGATTCCGTGGCCGTCGACACAGGCGGAAACCTGAAGCAGCTGAAACAGATTCCACCGCACAACCTGCTGTGCGGCAGGGTCACCCTCAAGGACGACATCGGCACGTGCCCAGAAGTCGGCGGCGGCGGCCTCCTGTCGTGCGACAATCTCCTCGAAACCGGCTGATTTGGCACTGTCGAGCGTCCAGCCGACCTGTGCCCGCAACTCCTTGGCCGATCGAACTGAGTTATAGTGATAGGCGAGGTATTTGTTGACGATAACAGGCTCGCCGGCCCTCGCGCGCACCCGGTACACGACCCGGCCGGTATCGTCGTCCTGGTCCACATCGATCGTCGGCGCGGAGCCGGCCTCGATCTCGTGATCCATGCCGCAGGCGAGGGAAAGTCCAGACAGCGAAGTTCTGTAGCTAAGAATGGAACGGACCTGGTCCATGGAGCGGCCGGCCGGGCGTAGGGCCTTGTCCTCCGGCATGGCACCCATGCGCGGATCCTCGACATCCCCATCCTCGCGAAACTCCTGCCGATGCTTGAGCTCCGAGCTGAAGACCACATCGGCGTCCGCATCTTCAACCGTCAGCTCGAGGCGCAGGCAAGCGAGGTGACGATGCACGAGCGAAACGAGCCGCATGGTTCGGAGTCGAACCGTCTTGCCGTTCGGCGTCACCCAAATGAGGTCGCGCTCATGCAGGCCCCGGCGCATGTCGAGCCGGCGCTGGTAGGTCGGTGTCTCGCCCCGGTCGATATCGAACGGTTCACCGTCGACATATGTCTTCAGGATCTTGCCGTCCGGACAGTTCAGCATCGTCTGCCCGGTCTTGGCGAAGCCGTAGGCGCTTTCGCCATAGACGATTTGCCGAAGTTCATGGAAGCCGTTCAGGTAAGTGCCGGGTTCAGCGACCGGATGGTCTTCCTCATGAGAACCTCGCAGGCCGAGATAGCCGTTGGCCAGCGCGAAGATCGTCTCGGATTCTTGGACGTACTCCCTAAAGAATGTCTGGGTCTCGACCGCCCACGGTTTCGCCGGGAACAGATCTGTTGGGAGATTGAGGCGCGCGCGCAGAACCATGTCCGACTCTTAGTCCGTAGTAAGTGGCAGAAGCTCATCGAGGTCACCGACCACAAGGTCAGCGCCCCGCGCAAGCAGGGCATCACCCCCGGCCCCGCGATCGACGCCGATGACCAATCCGAAGTCACCGGCACGCCCGGCCGCTACGCCGGAAAGGGCGTCCTCGACCACCGCCGCGGCGGCCGGCGGTACGCCTAGATCGCTGGCGGCGCGTAGAAAGCTGTCCGGAGCAGGCTTGCCGGCGATACCCCGCTCGATATCCGTGCCGTCGATGATGGTATCGAATAGACCCAGGAGGTCACAGCGCGCGAGCACCGGACGGCAGTTCTTGGAAGAGGAGACGCAGGCCGTCGCCACATGCCGGTCCCGTAGCGCCTCGATCAGCCGCACGCTGCCATCGAAGACCTCGACACCGCGTTCGTCCAAGACAGCGTTGAACAGGTCGTCCTTGCGGTTACCTAGGCCGCAGACCGTCTCTCGGCCCGCCACGTCCGATGGCTCTCCGTTGGGCAACTCGATGCTGCGGGCGTCTAGAAAGGATTGCACGCCGTCGTAGCGTGCCTTGCCGTCAACATAGGCGTGATAGTCCTCCGGTAGCCGGAAAGGCTCGTACGCATCGCCGGCCCGTTCGGCCAGAAAGCCATCAAACAGCCGCTTCCAGGCCACGGCGTGGATCGCGGCAGTGTCGGTAATTACCCCGTCGAGGTCGAAAAGAAACGCCCGCAGCCTGTGATCCGCGACCCGAACCTCTCCCGCCATCATGGCCCCCACCGACTGGGTTGGCTCCCGCTCATGTCAGCGATAAACCGCACTTGTCCCGGAACATCAAGCGTCCATCACGAGCACTCCTGGAGTCTTTGGCAAGGTCCAATCAACACGGGTCCGATTGACAATTCTGGTCGCTGCTCCACTCTTGCCTCCGGAATTGCTGTTGGGGGCAAGAAAAGGGATGAGGGTCGTTCCAGGGCATCTGGCGTTCGCGTTCGTTTTGGTGGGGCTGGCCTATTCTCCTTTCCGCCCTGCGGTTGCGTCCGACCACATCGATCGGTCGGAGCAATTCATTGCGAGCTTTGCCGGCCAGGCCTTTGAAAAGCTCTCCTCCGACACCCCTCAGGCCGAGAAACGCGATGCGATCCATGGCATGCTGCGTGATGCCTTGGCCGTCGGAGCGATTGCGCGCTTCTCGTTGGGCCGTTATTGGCCGCGTCTCTCCGACGATCAGCGACGGGAGTACCTGCGGCTATTCGAAGATTTCATCATGCGCGGCTCGGTCGACCGCATGATGCGCTACAGTGGACAACTCCTGGAAATACAAGAGGGCTCAGCCGATTTGGGCCGGCGCGGCGAGGCCCAACTCACTGTCGTCAAGAGTCGTTTCTACGATCCGGAGCCGATTCGTATTGATTGGGTCGTAGCGAGCCAGAATGGCTCGTTCAAGGTCGTCGATGTTGTGATTGAAGGGCTGAGTTTGGCCCAGACATACAGAGACGACTTTTCGTCTGTCGTCCGGCGCGAGGGCGTTGACGCGCTCCTTCGCAAGTTGCGGGACAACCAGGATATTTTGGCCGGCACCGTTCAAGCAAACTAGGAAGAATCAGCATGCTTCGCCTCGCCATAACCGCGCTCGTCATACTGATCGCCTCCGGCGGAGCCAGTACGGCGCAGACCGTGGAGGAAATCGAGGAGGGTCGCGCGCAACTGAGGGCGAACTTCCGGTCGCTTGTCGTCGAAACCATTCCGCTTGACCCGAATAGGGCCGACGCGTTCATGGCCGTCTACGATCAGTTCGCGGCAGAATACTCGGCCACGAGCGACCGGCTGTTCGAGGTGATCATCAGATACGCGGACAATTACCCGGACGTGTCCGCCAATCTGGCTCGGGATCTATTCGACGCGTCGATCGGTGTCGAACAAGACTTGCTAAACATTCAGCAAAGCTACTTCGGGCAATTTGCGGAAGCGGACAGCGCGCAGGCGGCGTTGACGTTGTTCCAACTCCTCCGTCAATTCAAAGGAGAGCTCGACGCTGCGATGTTCTCATACATCCCGCTCGCCGCTAAACCCAGGGAGTAAGGCTTAGTATCCTTGGCGAGCAGGCTGTGCACGAGATGTTGCGCGCTTGAACCACCTATTTGTCGCCGCCGCGGCGCCCGAAGCCGCGCTCCCGTGCGGAATCAACCGACGACCCGGCTTCGACGATCGTCGCCGTCGAAGGAGCCGGTGCAATATGTCCGGCAGTTGCGGCTGCGGAGAAACCGGATGAGGCAAGGATCACTCCGGCGGCGAACGCGGCACGGCGGGCCCGGCCAAACAACTTCGCACGAGCGCGAGACGAGAGCATCATTTCTGTGTCCTTTCTGGAGAGTTGCGTCATCGGAGCGACACTGTTGTCGCCGATGGTCCACAGATAGCACCGCGCGAACCGGTGAGGTGTGACCGCCGTAACACCTCACTATGACGTGTTGTGCCCCCGACTGATGACCCGCAGCACCGGCCGCCAACCATCCCAAAGTTGCATTTATCGGATAGCAGGCCCGTATCTGAGTTGTTAGGGTTTTGGCACCAGGCCGGTTGGGTGACCTAAATGGTCAGCCGTTTATGACCGGCGCCCTGGGGGAGGAAACATGTCGCGCAAAAAGTGGGTCTATTCCGTCTCTGTGGCGGCGGTTCTACAGGCCGCTATGGCTGCATCGGCTCAATCACAAACGGTAGCTGTCGACCCGGCACTGCTCGAACAGTTGCAGGATCTGATTCAACAGCAACAAGACCAGATCGAGAACCTCCAAACACGCCTCGATCAGCTGGAGCAGACATCCGCCGAGACCCAGTCAATCGCCTCGGAGGCACAAACGACAGCCACCGAGGCCATCGACACGACCCAGCGGCTGGCCGCGATCGACACGGATACCGTCGTCACGTCAGGCAACGACAAAGTTAAGTTATCCCTCTCGGGCCAAATCAACCGGGCCGTGAACCTCGCCGACGACGGCAACAGTACGCGGGCGTATTTCGTCGACAACGACACATCGAACTCCCGCATCCGCTTCGTTGGCACCGGACAGATCACGGAAGAAACGACGCTGGGCACGACGATCGAGGTTGGCCTCAGCCCCAACAACTCTTTTGAAGTCAGCCAGGACAACCAGAATGTGAGTAGCAGCGAAGTCATCGACCTGCGCAAGGTGGAGGCCAGTTTCCGCAACGATCGGTTTGGCCAGATCGTCTTCGGCAAGGGCCAAGCTGCCGCTGACGATACCGCCGAGTACGATCTTTCGCTGGTCGCAGGGCCGATCATGTACTCAGGCATCTCCGATATCGTCGGTGGGTTGCAGTTCACCCGTGGTGGCAATCTGACCGGCATCAAAATCGGCGACGCTTTCTTCAATTTCGATGGCAATCGACAAAATCGGGCGCGCTACGACTCCCCAGTTATTGGACCGGGCCTGCAGGTGTCAGTCTCTGCTGGCGCGGACGAGAACTACGACGCCGCCCTGACCTGGGGTGGCGACTACGGCGACTGGACCGGCGTCGACATTGGCTCGGTGACCACCCTTGGCGCGATATCCATTCGGGACCCGAACGAAAGTAACGTCGACTACCGGCTCGCCGGCTCATTCTCTGCGCTGCACAATCCGACCGGGATCGGCGCGACGATTTCGGCCGGCGGTGACAAGCGCAAGGGCAGCGGCGACGATCCGTACAACCTGTATGGCAAACTCACCTTGGATCGGTCGTTCTTCGACCTCGGGCCGACCGGATTAGGTGTCGACGTCACCTATGGCGAGCACTTCTCCGGCCAAGGCGACAAGAGCTTCGGATTCGGCGTTGCGGCCGTCCAACTCCTCGAAAGTGTCGGTACCGAGGTTTACGGCCAGTTCCGCGTCTTTGATCTGGACCGCGCCGCCGCGGGCGGCGGCAGCGTCGAAAAGGTATATGTCGGCACCATCGGCACGCGCGCGAAGTTCTGATGTATAAATCAGTCATGGCCGCGTGCGCCGCGCTGGTTTTGGTAGCCTGCGCCGGGGTCGAGATCAAACCCGGAACCAAATCCCACGCCCGTCGCGACATCCCGCCCGGTCCAGGGTTGCTGACGGGCAAGCAAGGCGAGTTCGTGCTGTTCCGGGTGGAGGGGGATCCCCAGGAAGAGGGGGAGCCTGAACAGGAGGGCTTGGTAAACGAGCAAGGCAAGCGCGAACAACAGCGACAGTAGTGAGAACGCGCGCCGGAGGTCGGTTGTAGGGGGCAACTTGTGTGTGGAGGCATGGCGTTTATGCAAAAACGACGATTTGGTGCTCGGGCCGCATGCGCGGCCGCCGGGCTCCTGGTCCTGGCCGCTTCATCGGCCGCCGCCCAGACGCTGGAGCGGGTCCGCGCGTCGGGTTCGTTTAAGATCGGCTACCGCGAGGACGCGCGGCCGTTGTCGTTTGTCGACCAAGCTGGCGAGCCGGCCGGTTTCTCAATCGATGTCTGCCGGACGATTGCCGCCGACGTTCAGGCCGAGCTTGGCTTGGCCGACCTTTCGATCGAGTTCCTCCCTGTGTCGACCGAGGATCGCTTCAGTGCCGTGGCTGACGGCGAGGTCGACATACTCTGTGGCGCCAGCACGGTGACGTTGGCCCGGCGTGAGATCGTTGCGTTCTCGATACCGATCTTTCTAACCGGGGTCAGCCCGCTGTTGCGAGCCGATGCGCCACCCTTTCTTCGCAATACCCTGGCGCGGCTGGAGCCCGCCTTGCCGCCGCGGGTCGCACTCTTTCAGGCCTTCTCGGACCGGAAGTTTGGCGTTCGGTCGAACACGACCGCCGAGGAATGGCTGCGCGAGAGCATCACGACATTATCCTCGAACGCGGAGCTGGTAACGGTGGACAGCCACGACGAGGGCGTAAACATGGTCCTCGACCGCGATCTCGACGCTTACTTTGCCGACCGGGCGATTCTCCTCGGCTCGGTACTGGCCAGCGAGGCCCCGACCGACCTTGTCGTTGGCGAGCGGTTCTTTACGCAGGAGCCATATGGCTTGGCGCTGACCAAGGGCGACGAGGACTTCCGATTGCTGGTCGATCGCAGCGTCAGCCGGCTCTATCGCTCGCCGGAGATCGAGCCCATCCTTGCCGAGCATTTCGGCAGCCCTGGGCTCGACATTATCGTCCTCCTTCTCATGAACGCTCTGCCCGAGTGACGCCATGCCCACAAACGGGGGACCTTTGCGGACGCCGGGATCGGACCGGCTAGTCGCGCGAGCGGGCGTCGCGACGCGAGTCCGTCGAAACGAATCAGCATCGCCCGCGGGTCGGGGGAGGGCCACAGCATGAAGTTCCCGAGCGCGTATACGATCCTGTTCGGCCTTATCATTGTCGTTGCCATTGCAACCTGGTTCGTTCCGGCGGGCGAATACACCCGTGAACTGAACGAAGCACTCGGTCGGGAAGTGCCGGTTCCAGGAACGTATCAGCAGGTCGAATCCAACCCGCAAGGCTTCGTGGATGTCGTGCTGGCGCCGATCGCCGGGTTTTTCGACCCAGACAGCTATGAGGCGAGAGCCATCGACGTTGCCCTATTCGTTCTGATTATCGGTGGCTTTCTGGGGATCGTTACGAAGACGGGCGCTATCGACGCTGGCATCGGCCGGGCGATGAAGCGTCTCGAGGGGCGCGAGAAATGGATGATCCCCATCCTCATGGCGCTGTTCGCGGCCGGCGGCACGATCTATGGCATGGCCGAGGAGTCGCTGGCGTTCTACACGCTGATCATCCCGGTGATGATCGCCGCCAGGTACGACGCTGTCGTGGGCGTGGCCATCATCATGCTTGGTGCCGGGGTCGGGACACTCGGCTCGACGATCAACCCGTTCGCGACGGTCATCGCGTCCAACGCCGCCGGCGTGCCGTTTACCGACGGCATTGTCCTTCGCTTCGTCATCTTGATCCTCTGCTGGCTCGCTTGCGTCTTGTATGTCATGCGATATGCGGAACGGGTCAGACAGAACCCGGAACGGTCCATCGTCGCCGACCGCCGTGTTTCGAACGAGGAGCATTTTCTCAAGGGACGTTCCGATGCGGACACGATGGAGTTCACGCTGCCGAGGAAGATCATCCTCCTAATCTTCGGGCTCAGCTTCGCGGTGATGATTTGGGGTGTCTCGGTCGGCGGCTGGTGGATGGCCGAGATGTCCGGCCTGTTCATCGTCGCATCGATCGTTGTCGGCGTGATCGGACGGATGAGCGAGGAAGACTTCACGAATACGTTCGTCGACGGTGCCCGCGACCTGCTAGGAGTTGCGCTGGTCATCGGCATCGCCCGTGGCATCGTCGTTGTCATGGACGCCGGCAAGATGACCGACACAATCTTGTTTGCCGCCGAGGGAGCGGTGACCGGCTTATCGGCGGTCGGCTTCATCAACACCATGTTCGGGCTGCAGGTCGTCCTCTCCTTCTTTGTGCCCTCATCCTCGGGTTTGGCGGTCCTGACAATGCCGATCATGGCACCACTGGCGGACTTTGCGGGCGTGTCGCGCGACCTGGTCGTGACGGCCTATCAGTCGGCCAGCGGATTCCTAAACTTGGTCAATCCGACCTTCGCGGTGGTGATGGGAGGTCTGGCCCTCGGGCGCGTGCCCTACGAACGGTGGCTGCGCTTCATGTGGCCATTGATGGTGATACTCGCGGTGATCATCATTGTCCTGATCAGCGCCGCGGCGCTGGTCTAGCGGGATCGGGCGGCCCGAAGGGACGAGGATGGCGGCGATCGAAGCGGACGCAGGCACCGCGATTTCCCCAGCGAAGAAGCTGGGGCTTTGGATGTGCATTGCCTTGGTCGTCGGCAATATGATCGGCTCGGGCATCTTTCTCTTGCCCGCCGCCCTGGCGGCATTCGGGCCGATATCACTTGCCGGCTGGCTGGTTACATCCGCCGGTGCCATCGCCTTGGCTCTGATCTTTGGTCGTCTTGCCCGCCTGGTGACAAAGACCGGCGGCCCCTATGCTTATGCTCGGGAGGGCTTCGGCAATTTCGCCGGATTTCTCATCGCATGGGGTTACTGGATCGCCTTGTGGGCCGGCAATGCCGCCGTCGCCGTCGCCTTCGCGGGTTATGTCCGTTTCCTTGTTCCGGCCATCGGCAATAGCCAACTGGCCGGCCTCGCCGTCGCCCTGTCCGCGATCTGGCTGCTCACCTGGGTCAACATTCGCGGCGTCCGCGAAGCCGGCACCGTCCAGCTGATAACGACGATCCTGAAGGTCCTACCCTTGCTATTTGTCGGCGTAGTTGGCCTAGCCTTTGTCGACCCGGGTCATTTCACGCCGATCAATGTGAGCGGTCAGAGTGCCGGTGGCGCAATCGCCGCCACCGCGGCCCTCACTCTTTGGGCGTTCTTGGGACTTGAATCGGCAACCGTGCCGTCCGGCGACGTGATCGAGCCCGAACGGACGATACCGCGGGCTACCATTGTTGGCACATGTTTGGCCGCCGGCGTCTATATCGTCATCACTGTGGTCGCATTCGGCGTGATCCCGTTGGACGTACTCAACACGTCGACGGCGCCGCTCGCCGATGTCGCGCGAGTCATGTGGGGGCCTGTCGGCGGCATCCTAATCGCGATAGCAGCCTGTATATCCACCTTCGGTACCTTGAATGGTTTCACGATGCTCACCGGCCAGGTGCCGTTGGGCGCGGCCCGCGACGACCTATTTCCTCGGCGGTTCGCCGCGCTATCTAAAGCGAATACACCGGCTTTCGCGCTGATCGTGTCCAACATATTGGCAAGCGTTCTGATCGTTATGAACTTCTCCAAGGGCCTCGTCGATCAGTTCATTTTCATCACGCTGCTCGCAACCTTGACGACCCTCGTCCCTTATCTGTTCAGCGCCCTCGCCGAGCTCATGATCTATATCCGGACCGGACGGACCATCGCCAAGAGCGTGGCACCCGTCGTAGCGCTCGCGACGGTCGGGTTCTTGTATTCCGCCTGGGCGATCATCGGCGCCGGGCAGGAGATCGTTTTCCTGGGATTCCTGCTGCTGATGGCCGGCGTACCGGTCTACGTCTGGCTGAAGTGGCGGATCCGGGCAACAGACACAGCAACCGCACACGCACAGGGAGAAACGACATGACACGTCTGGGCGCCTATTCGGAAGTCGGCAAGCTCAGGAAGGTAATCGTCCACCGCCCGGGGCTAGCACTGACGCGGCTTACGCCATCGAACCGCGAAGAACTCCTCTTCGACGACGTCATTTGGGTTAAGCAGGCGCGTGTCGAGCACCATGCTTTTGTCGATGTCATGCGCCACCGTGACGTTGATGTCTATTTCGTCCGGGAACTTCTCGAGGAAACAATGCGCGATCTGGAGGCGCGCAAATGGCTGCTCGACAGACGGGCTCGGCCGGAGATCGTCGGCGTTGGCATCGCGTCCGAACTGCACCCTGCCTTGATGGAAATGGACGCAAACAAGCTTTCCAATCACCTTATCGGCGGCATCAACGTGACCGAGCTGCCCTTCCAGTTGCCGCCCAGCCTCTCAGGTGTCATGGCTGCGGATGAGTTCGTTATTCGACCGCTGCCAAATCAGCTGTTCACGCGCGACCCGTCGGCCTGGGTCGGTGGCGGTGTGATGATTCATCCGATGTATTGGCCGGCGCGCCGGCAGGAAGCGCTGAACATGGCGGCGATCTACAAATATCACCCAATGTTCAAGGAGGCGGACTTTCAGATCTGGTGGGGTGAGGACGTCGACCATGACTACGGCATGGCCTCGGTCGAGGGTGGTGATGTCATGCCGATCGGCAACAATACAATCCTCGTTGGCGTCAGCGAGCGCACCAGCCGCCAGGGTGTCGGGCTCATGGCCCAGGCCCTGTTCGCGAAAGGTGCGGTCGAGCGGGTCATCGCCTGTGTCATGCCCCGGGAGCGCGCGTACATGCACCTGGATACGGTCTTCACGCTCTGCGACCGCGACCTCGCCAATTCGTTCCCCGGTGTCGTCGACACGATCAAGCCCTTCAGCCTGCGGCCGGGGGGCAAAGAGGGTGAAGTCGAGATCACCGCGGAGAAAGGGTCGTTCCTGACGGTTGTCGAGGAGGCGCTTGGCCTCAAGAAGGGCAAGCTTCGATTGGTGACGACCGGTGGCGATGCCTACGAGCGGGAGCGCGAACAGTGGGACGACGGCAACAACGTCGTGGCCCTCGAACCCGGCGTGGTCATCGCCTACGAGCGCAACACCCACACCAACACATTGCTGCGCAAGGCCGGCATCGAGGTCATCACGATCGAGGGCAACGAACTTGGCCGCGGCCGTGGCGGCGGCCACTGCATGACGTGCCCCATCCTGCGCGACCCGGTTGACAACTGACAATCACGGCCCTCGCGGCCGTCTGAGACAAGGAGGAAGACACCATGGCTTTCAATCTGAGGGGACGGAGTTTCCTGAAGGTTCTAGACTTCAATCAGCGCGAGATGCGTTACCTGCTGGACCTCTCCCGCGACCTGAAGCGCGCCAAATACGCTGGGACGGAACAACCTCAGCTAAAGGGCAAAAACATCTGCCTGATTTTCGAGAAGTCATCGACCCGAACGATGTGCGCCTTCGAAGTCGCGGCGATGGACCAAGGTGCCGGGGTGACTTATCTCGGGCCGTCGGGTTCGCAAATCGGCCACAAGGAGTCGATGAAAGACACGGCGCGGGTCCTCGGCCGCATGTATGACGCCATCGAATACCGCGGTTTCGGGCAGGACATCGTCGAGGAGCTTGCCCAGTATGCCGGCGTGCCGGTTTTCAACGGCCTCACCGACGAGTTCCATCCAACCCAGATGCTCGCCGACCTATTGACGATGCGGGAGCACAGCGACAAGCCCCTGCATGAAATATCCTACGCATTTGTCGGTGACGCGCGCAGCAACATGGGCCACTCGCTAATGATCGCCGGCTGCCTCATGGGGATGGATGTGCGGATCGCCGGCCCCAAGGCAAACTGGCCAAGCGACGAGTTCGCTGGCCCGGCCCGCGAACTTGCCGAAACGTACGGTGCCCGTCTGACGATCACCGAAGACCCCCACGAGGCCGTCAAGGGCTGCGACTTTATCCACACCGACGTCTGGGTCTCCATGGGCGAGCCCGCCGAGGTCTGGGAGGAGCGCATCAAGCTGCTGTCACCCTACCGGGTGGATAGCGAATTGATGGCGTCGACGGGCGTGCCATCGACCAAGTTCATGCATTGCCTGCCCGCCTTCCACAACCGCGAAACGAAGGTCGGCGAGGAGATGTATGAGAAGTTCGGCGTCAGCGAAATGGAGGTCTCCGAGGAGGTCTTTGAGTCGCCGGCCGGCGTCCAGTTCGAACAGGCCGAGAACCGCATGCATACGATCAAGGCCGTTCTGCTTGCGACGATTGGAGGCTGAGCCATGCGTGTCGTTGTGGCCCTCGGCGGCAATGCCTTACTGCGCCGGGGGCAGGCCTTAACCGCCGAGAACCAACGCGAGAACGTTCGGGTTGCGACGGAGGCCATGGCGCCGATCGCCAAGGAGCATCAGCTCGTGATCTCACACGGCAACGGCCCGCAGGTCGGTTTGCTCGCCCTGCAAGGCGCTGCCTACAAGCCCGACGAGGTCTATCCGCTCGATGTCCTCGGCGCCCAGACCGAGGGCATGATCGGCTACATGATCGAGCAGGAGCTCGGCAATCTCCTGCCCTTTGAGGTGCCCTTCGCGACGATCCTGACGATGATCGAAGTCGATGCGAAGGACCCGGCCTTCGAGAACCCGACCAAGTTCATCGGTCCCGTCTACGAAGAAGCGGAAGCCCGACGACTGGCCGAAGAGAAGAACTGGGCGATCAAGGCGGACGGCGACAAGTGGCGGCGCGTGGTCGCGTCGCCGTTGCCCAAGCGGATCTTCGAGATCCGTCCGGTCAAATGGTTGCTCGAACAGAACACGGTGGTCATCTGTGCGGGCGGCGGCGGCATTCCGACGGTGTACGACGACAATCGGAAGCTGCACGGCATCGAGGCTGTGATCGACAAGGATCTCGCCAGCGAACTATTGGCGCGCCAACTCGATGCCGATCTGTTCATCATGGCAACCGACGCCGACGCAGTATATCTGGACTGGGGCAAGCCCGAAGCTCGCCGGATCAAGCGTGCTGCGCCGGACGCGATGCGGTCGTACGAGTTTGCTGCCGGTTCGATGGGGCCGAAGGTGGACGCCGCGTGCCAATTCGCGGAGGCAACGGGCAAGGCCGCGGCGATCGGCGCGTTGGCCGATCTGCCCGGCATCCTCGAGGGCACAGCCGGGACGACGGTCAGCGGCGATGCGGAAGGAGTTGCGTTTCACGTGGCGTGATCGTCTTCGCCGCGCGAGGCGTTGTTCCTAGCGGTGAAGGGCCTATTCGATGTGATACAGCGGCGTCACGTCGGCGGGCTGATCATTGGGCGCCCGAATGAGTGCTAGGGCTTGCTCGACCGTATCCGCGTTCTGGAGCAGGTCGATATCACCTGGGCTGATGGTCTTCTCCTCGACCATCGTCCGGCGAACGAAGTCGCCCAAGTGGCGCCAGAAATCGCCTCCCATCGCGACGACTGGGAACCGCTCCAGCTTGCCCGTTTGCATCAGCGTGATGAGCTCGAACGCTTCGTCCAGGGTTCCGAATCCGCCGGGCATGACGACGAAGGCGGATGAGTATTTCACCAGCATCACTTTGCGGACAAAGAAATGCTCGAACTCGATGAACCGATCGACGTAGCGGTTCGGGCTCTGCTCTTTCGGCAGTCGGATATTGCACCCGATGCTCAAGCCACCGGCATCTCGCGCCCCACGATTGGCAGCCTCCATGATCCCCGGACCACCGCCGGTCATGACGGCATAACCTGCCTTGGCAAGTCCGTGCCCGAGTTCCCGTGCCAGCTCGTAGTGGGGATGGCCGTCTGAGAACCGGGCCGAGCCAAACACCGTCACGCATGTGGCATCGATATCGAAGCTCTCGAATCCCTTCACGAACTCCAGGAAGAACTTGACGGCGCTGGCGAGGTCGGCGTCGCGGCCTCGACGATCTGACAGGAACAGCGCCTCGGCATCCTTTACACGACCCAGCAGCGTGTCATTTCGCCCGGGCTTCTTTCCTGGCTCATCACTCATCAGAAGCTCCGTGGCGTTCCGACCGTGAGAGTCTTGGTAGGCGACGGAGAAAGGTCAATTCCCGTCCGCAAACAGTCTCTCGATTTCGAGGCGCTTTTGTTCGATGTCTTTGTTGAAGAGCTTGTTGGCCGTCGTCGCGGTGCGCAGCTGCCAATCCGGGCTCTGCGCGGCCAGCGCGTCTTCCAATTGCCAGCGGTGCACGAAAGTCTGGCCGCCCAGCGCCCGTATCGCGCTGATCTGCGACGGCGAGAGGGAGCTTTCAGACAGCTCGGGGAATCGGTCCGGATCGATCGCGACCTTACTGATCTCGGCGACGGCCAATAGCGCCGTCGTCTGCTGGCGGTCAAAATCGCCGGCGCTTTCCAGTGCCGCTCGAAAATCGCGGACATTGTCGAACTGGGTGCCGGCAATCTCATTGAGATTCGCCGCCGGGACGCCGCGTTCATCGAGGCGCTCAAGGACAGGCGGCGATAGAACGTAGGACACGTCCCTGAAGACCTGCTGATTGAAGACATTCTGCAGGAAGAACAGGGCGACGAAACAAACCAGCGCGGAGATGACCGGTGTCGTCACCCAGCCCGAGGCGACGTTCGCAAGCACACCCCACTTTATCCCCCGCCCACCCTTGAGAAGACCGATCCCGATGACGGCGCCGATCACCGCCTGGGAGCTCGATACCGGCACCAGCGGAATTGTTGGCAACCCGTTTTTGGCAAGAAAACTCTCCAAGCCCTGTGAGGCGAAGAGGAACAACACGATCGATTGAGCAACGACGACAACCCAAGCGGCGACCGGTGACAAGGGCATGAGACCGCCACCCACCGTCAGCATCACGCGCTTGGAATAGGTAAAAACGCCCACTGCGATAGCGATGGCACCTAAAAGGAAGAGCTTCTGGATCGCAGTAAAGCTGGCGAACGTGCCAAAGGTCGACGTGGTAAACGGGTTGGACTCGACGAACACCCCCATCACATTGGCGATGTTGTTGGCGCCGAGCGAGTACGCCCCGAAGGCACCTGCCAGAATAAGACCCCACCTCGTCAAGCTGTCCAAACGAATGATGTGGAGCTGGGCCCGGCGGATGCCTGCCACGGTCAGCTTGAACAAGACAACGGAGAATGCGCCGGCCAGGAGAGGCGTAAAAACCCAAGTACCGACAATCTTGGTCAGGGCGCCCAAATCCGTCGGAAACCCGCTAAACAGGTTCCAGCCGACGATTCCCCCGACGATCGCTTGGCCGGTCGATACCGGCAGGCCGGCTTTGGTCATCCAATAGACCGTCAAGGCCGCCGACAACGCGACCATGAACGCGCCGGGCAATGCGTTGACGGCGCCGAGTTGGCCAAGCGTCCCCGCGGCGCCGGCCCCGCTGACGACGGCGCCCAAAATGACGAACACACTGCAGATAATCGCGGCGGTCGCGAACCGGATCATGCCCGAACCAACGGCGGTGCCAAAGATATTGGCCGCGTCATTGGCGCCGAGCGACCAACCAAGAAACAGGCCGCTTGCCAGGAAAACGACCGTCGCCGCCTCAAACATCGGTCGACTACGGGGCCCGCTTGATTGAGAAAATCACCAGCCTGTCGGCGACGTCCTCCGCCATATCCGATATCTCGGCGATGCCTTCCGCAAACAGGCGGATGTGGAGTTTTTGGGCAAGGTCCATGTCGTCGTCGAAAATGGCGCGCTTCAGCTTGGTTAACGTCTCGTCGCCGTCGCTTTCGTAGAACCTGACCTTGTGCAAATGATCGTTGATCGATGGCGCATCCCGGAAATACGCCCGCGTCGCTAGGCCCAACGCTTCCACGGCCGCGACCGAGGAGTCGATCAGCATTCCGAATTGCTCGTTCAGCTCGTCGGGTATCTCCGGCTTCTCAATGTCGAAATACCACAGTGCTTGCTCGAGCAAATTGAGTATCTCGTCAAGTCGTTCGAGCAACTCCAGCACGTCGGAGCGCGATTCCGGCAGGAGTGTCTGCGCATACATTTCGGTTTCAACGGCACGTCGTAGCTCGTCACCGCGGCTCTCCAGTTCGGAAACTTGTTTCAGCTTGCCGCTGAAGCCGTTGGAAACTCCGTCCGCCAGGTACATCTTCGCCGCTTGACCGAACGCCAGCGCCGCATCGGACAGGCAGTCGACGTAGGAATCGATCTGCTGTTGCAGCCGCTGGGTGCGGCCACCGAGTTGGATGGCCATGTTCCTCCTCCGAGCCGCAGTTGATCAGTAGATTTCCGGAACGAAGAGCCGGAAAGTCGGTTCGTCCGGGATGTTTGGCGGGCGTTTCTTCAGCTTGGGCACGGCCGGCGGCTCGAACGGCACGGGCTTGTACGGGATCGTCGCCAGCAGGTGAGAGATACAGTTCAGGCGCGCCCGGCGTTTGTCGTCCGACCTCACGATGTGCCACGGCGCAATGGGGGTATCCGTCTCTATCATCATCCGGTCGTAAGCCCGGGTGTAATCCCACCAGCGGGCCCAGGATTCGACATCCATCCCGCTAAGCTTCCACTGGCGCAGCGGATCTTCGAACCGCGCCCGCAGGCGGCGCTCCTGTTCCTCGCGACTCACGACCAGGAAGTATTTGATGAGTACGATGCCGGCGTGGACGAACTCGCGCTCCATCTGCGGGATGACGCGAAAGAAGTCCTCATACTCGTCCTTCGAGCAGAAGCCCATCACATGTTCAATGCCGGCGCGGTTGTACCAACTGCGGTCGAAAATGACGACCTCGCCGGCGGCCGGGAAATGCGGCATGTAACGCTGGATGTAGATTTGCGATTTCTCACGCTCGGTCGGCGCCGGCAACGCGACGACCTTGAAGACACGGGGGCTGACCCGCTCGGTGATGCGCCTGATCACACCGCCCTTGCCGGCCGCGTCCCGGCCCTCGAAAATGACGACCACGCGAAGGCCTTCCTTCTTCACCCAAGCCTGCAGATGACTCAATTCGACCTGAAGTTTGCGCAGCTCCTTTTCGAAATCCCGGCGCTTCATTTTCTCCTTGGCGGGCACCTTGGCCGCAGGCTTGTTCTTCGTCGAAGACTTGGCGCTCTCGGAAGACTTCTTCGGGCTCACCTTGCTTTGCTTTTTTGCCATTGTTCGATCCACGTTGTTAGCCAGGCTGGCCATCGAGCTTCACAAGTGGATCCGCGTTTGTCCAGCACGCCGGTCCACTCACTACCAGAATGGCCGGAGGTCGGTGAAACGGCTCCAGTCTTCGAGCAGCGCCGGCTCGGAGTCGGCGAGCGTCTTTCCGTACCAGCCAATCATGATGCCGCGTCCGACACTCAGCTTTTGGCGCGTGTCGGCCGACTTGGAGGCCGCCGACAAGTCGTCGAGCAGCCGTTTGGCTACAGCGATATCGTTGAGGTGCCCGAAATCGTCCTGCAGTCTCTTTAGCGCCGTCAGATAGCGGGCGGTCGTCCGATCGTCATAGAGCGATCGGAAAAACTCACAAGCATAGCGCACCTTCTTAAGCTCGATGCGCAACTGATGGCGGTCTTCGGCGGCGAGTGTCGAAAGATCCTGCCCCATCCGCAGCGCCTTCTTGTGCCGTCTTGTCAGGAGCTTGCGCGCGAGCTTATGGGCTTTGCGGGGTATTTTGGGGAGATCCTCGCCGTCGGGATGCTGCCATCCACGCGCCTTGTGCCAATCGGGGAACCGTTCGCTGAATGCCGTGAAACGATCCGAAGCGATCCTGCTTCGTAGCACCTGATAGGCGCGCGTCCGCCGGCGGCGAGCCGATCGCTCCACCAGGGCGAGGTTGGGATCGTCCGGAAAGGAGAGGCGAACACCGTGCAGCTTTTCGGTCAGGAACACATCCCAATCGCGAGCCGGACCGAGCCACGAGAGCATCCATTTGGCCTCGGCGCGCACCCAGTTCGTCTGCTCATGAGCGACCACACCCTTGAAGAGCGAGAGTGCCGAGCGCAGCCGACGCAGGCCCACCCGCATCTGGTGCACGCCTTCCGGATCGCGTCCGTCGAGCGCGGCCGCCGTATTGGCGGCGGCGTGCGTCCAACAGGCGCCGAGGATCTCGCCGACAACCGAATCGGTGGTCGCCGCTTCGCCGAGCTCAAGTCTCTCAGCTTTTTGCCACTTGGGCGGCATGTGCTTCTTGTCTTTGGCCGCGCTGGGCATCGGCGCGTGCTCAGTCGTTTTCACCAGTGCCAGGCTATCGAGCCGCATTGTTTCTCCCCGACGTTAGACTAGCGCCCACATTTGGTTTGTACTATCCGCTTTTTGTCTTGCACTATCCGGATAGTGCAAGATTAGCCAAGAAAACAATGGCCGACCCTTTGCCGTAGCACTTGCGGCATGGACAAACGTTTCCGAATTTGCACTAATCGACTGAAGCCAGGAGATCTGCGATCTCCAACAATGGCCGTGTCAGGGAGAGGGTGGCCCATGCCACAAGAGCTCGTTCGCTATTCCCGCATTCTGGAGATTGTCGGCGACATCTTGAAGGTACAGGTGCCGGTCGCCGAAGCCGGCGACGAGGCGCCGGTTCGCTTTGGCGACTTGGCCACGCTGGAGGATGAGGAAGGCGGCCAGTCTCTGGCGCAGGTGATCAAGATCGACCGGGACGCGGTCTCGTTGCAGATCTTCACGGGCACCAAGGGCGTCTCGACCGGGTCGACGGTGACCTTCCTCGGTCACCCCATGCAGGTCGTCTATTCGGCCAACATTCTGGGCCGCGTATTCGACGGCACCGGCGTGCCGATCGACGACGGGCCCGACCTGGTAATGGACCCCAAGGTCAACATCGGCGGTCCCACGGTCAACCCGTGCGAGCGGATCGTCCCGAAGAAGATGATCCGCACCGACGTGCCGATGATCGACATTTTTAACAGCCTCGTCGAGAGTCAGAAGATCCCGGTTTTCTCGGTTTCGGGAGAGCCTTTTAACCCGTTCCTGGCGCGCATCGGCATCCAGGCAGACTCCGACATCGTCGTGTTCGGT
>CAJICA010000017.1_pt1 | contig 27140 bp, 22 predicted proteins | sample 9199501 | NCBI WGS metagenome assembly CAJICA01 (sample SAMEA7708319, study PRJEB35096) | sediment metagenome | biome: marine neritic benthic zone biome [ENVO:01000025]; feature: sediment [ENVO:00002007]; material: shallow marine sediment [ENVO:03000034] sea grass bed [ENVO_01000059] ... | reverse complement strand
GTCGAACGAACCGGGCTACTACAAGGAAGGCGCGTACGGGATTCGGATCGAGAATTTGGTGTGCGTGACACGCCTGGAGGCTCCAGCCAATGCGGAGAAGATAGTACTCGGGTTCGAGACCCTGACGCTGGCGCCGATCGACCGGCGTCTGGTGGACACAACGATCATGACCCGGCAGGAGATCGATTGGCTAGACGACTATCACCGCCGTGTGCGCCACGAAATCGGACCTTTGGTCGATCGCGAAACAAGCCACTGGCTGAATGAGGCCACAAAGCCCGTAGGTTAGCTATGTGGCAGTGCCGTCCGTCCCGGCACCGCACACCAAAGCAACAATCGACTCGCTTTTCCGTGGGCGATAGGCCCCATTCATCAGCGCAGCGACCGTCGCCGCCCCGGAGAGTTCCGCGGCGACCCCCAGTTCAAACCACAACCACCCTGCGGCCCGCCGCATATCCTCATCCGTGACGAGGACAATGCGGTCGACCTCCCGGGCGATGACCTCGAGATTGATTTGGGCTGAGCGCTGGGGCGCCAGGGTTCCAGCCGAGGTCTCGATACGGTCGAGCGTGACGAGCTCACCGGCGGCAACGCTCTCTTTCAATGTCGGCGCACCGACCGGTTCGACGCCGACGATCCGTGCCTCGGGCTTCAGAGCATGGATGGCCGTCGCGATACCTGAGATTAGCCCGCCGCCACCAATCGCCACGAGCACGGTATCGAGCTGCGGTATGTCCGCCAGAATTTCCAGGCCAACGGTACCTTGCCCAGCTATGACGGCCGGGTCCGAGAATGGGTGGATGTATACGGCGCCAACTTCCGCGGCGTGCGCGACGGCCGTCTCGTTGGCCTGATCCCAGGTATCGCCGTTGACAATAACCCGAGCGTTCCAGGCCCGAATCTTCTCGGCCTTTGCTTCCGACGTCGAGCGCGGCACGAAAACGGTTGTCTCCGCCTGACGGGTCCAACCTACGTAGGCGACAGCGAGCCCGTGGTTGCCGCCGGAGGCCGTGCACAGGCCCCGCGCAATCTGGTCCCGCGATACATGCGCCGCACGGTTCGAAGCCCCACGTGGCTTGAACGATCCTGTGACCTGCAAGCATTCGAGCTTGAGCGTTAAGTCAGCTCCGCCAATGTCAATCGCCTCGCGTAGTGCTAGCGGCTCGACTATTGGTGTGCGTCTGATCTTGCCGCGGATGTGCACAGCGGCCGCCTCGATATCGGCGAGCGTGACGCGGGACGTCATTTCCGTTCGACCAATTCCAGCCAAGCATCCTCGTCGATCACCTCGATACCAAGCTCGGTGGCCTTGCGCGCCTTCGAGCCGGCGCCGGGGCCGGCAACCAAAATGTCCGTCTTGGCGGAAACAGACCCGGAGACCTTCGCGCCCAGTGCTTCCGCCCGTGCCTTAGCCTCGCTGCGTGTCATGCGTTCAAGCGTACCGGTGAAGACAAGCGTCTTTGAGGCGATTGGCGATTCCATCTCCGGCGCGGCGACGGTTTCGATGGACAATTCCTGAGCCAGATCGTCCAGTGCTTGCCGGTTGTGGCCTTCATGCACAAAGGCCAGAATGTCGGCCGCGACGGACGGACCAATGCCCTCGATTCCGATCAGCTCCGCGTATGCCTCATCGTCGTGATCCTGGGCAGCGTCCATCGCCTTGCGCCACGCGTCGAGTGTACCGTAGTGGCGCGCCAAGAGGCGTGCGGTGGCTTGGCCCACTTGTCTGATTCCCAGGGCGTATATGAAGCGATCGAGGCCAATTGTGCGTCGATCGTCAACCGCGGCCAGCAGGTTTCGAACCGACTGCGCGGCCCAGCCTTCGCGACCCTCAATCGCGCTCGCGTGCCGGTGTAGCCGGAAAATGTCGACGGGGGCTCGCAAGAGGCCGTCCTGGAGGAAGGCTTCGATGTGCTTGCCCCCAAGACCCTCTATGTCAAAGGCATTCCGAGAGACGAAGTGTTTCAAGCGCTCCAATACCTGTGCCGGACAGATCAGGCCGCCGGTGCAACGACGCACGACTTCACCGTCCTCGCGCGTTGCTTCAGAGCCACAGACCGGGCACTTCTTGGGGAATGCATACGGGCGGCTGTTCGCCGCATGCTCCTTTGCTTCGATAATCTGCGGGATGACATCGCCGGCCCGCTGGACGACAACCAGATCGCCCTCGCGAATGCCCTTGCGCGCAATCTCATCTTCGTTGTGCAGGGTCGCATTCGATACGACGACCCCCCCGACCGTTACCGGCTCAAGCCGCGCAACCGGGGTCAGAGCGCCGGTCCGCCCGACCTGTATCTCGATTTCCCGCAGCCGCGCGAGCGCCTGTTCCGGTGGGAACTTTCGGGCAATGGCCCAGCGCGGGGCCCGGCTGACCGCTCCCAGACGTTCCTGCCAATCCAAACGTTCTACTTTGTAAACAATGCCGTCGATGTCGTAATCGAGATCCGGCCGGCGGCGCACCATGGTGTCGTAATAGGCTTCGACCTCGCTCTGGTCAGCACATGTTTGCGCGAGCGCGTTCACGGAAAAGCCCCAGCCGTGCAGACTGTCGACAAAGCCTGACTGGGTGACCGCGACAGGCGCGTCGACCTGCCCCCAGCCGTAGGCAAAGAAGTGCAGCGGCCGTTTCTCGGTTATTCGAGAATCCAGCTGCCGCAGACTGCCGGCGGCGGCGTTGCGCGGGTTGGCGAAGCGCTTCTGACCTGCCGCTTCTTGATGATCGTTTAGGGCGCGGAAGTCACTTTTGGTCATGTAGACCTCGCCGCGGACCTCGAGCACGTCGGGGGCACCGGCAAGCTTCTCCGGGATGTCCGTAACCGTTCGGAGGTTGGAGGTGACGTCTTCGCCGACCGAACCATCGCCGCGCGTGGCACCTTGTACGAAGCGGCCACGTTCGTAGCGAAGCGATGCCGATAGCCCATCGATCTTCGGCTCCGCAAATAGGACGACAGGCTCTGCCTCAGGAAGCCCGAGAAATCTCCGGACACGGTCCTCGAACTCAACCATCTCATCGGTTTCGAACGCGTTCGCCAGCGACAGCATCGGCACCGTATGTGCCACTTTTGCAAAGCCGGTGGCGGCGGTTGCGCCAACGCCTTGGGTTGGACTGTCGGCTGTCGCGAGATCGGGGTACTTCGTTTCGAGTTCTTGAAGCTGCCGGAACAAGGCGTCGAACTCGGCGTCCGAGATCAGGGGACGTGCACGAACATGATAGGCTTCGTTGTGCTTGCGCACCTCACGAGCGAGCCGAGCGTGCTCGTCCCGCGCCGCCGCCGGGATTCTCATACGGGACGCAGAGCCATCAGCTGGTCGGCGGCCGCCCTGGCTTCATCGGTAATCCTGCTGCCCGCGAGCATGCGAGCGATCTCCTCTCGGCGCGCGACGGTCGGCAAGACATCCACCTCGGTGATCGTCGTTTTCTGTTTCGTCCGCTTCTTGACGAGAAGATGCCGCTGGGCTCGGGCCGCGACTTGTGGACTGTGGGTCACCGCTAGCACCTGACGGTCGGCGGCAAGCTGCGCAAGCCGCTCGCCGATAGCCGCCGCGGTGGCCCCGCCAACTCCGGCATCAATTTCATCGAAGACAATAGTCGGTGTTCCGACGATCCCGGCCAAGACCACCTTGACCGCCAGCAGGAATCGGCTGAGCTCGCCGCCCGACGCGATCTTGTGAAGTGGGCCGACCGGCATGCCGGGGTTTGTCTTGGCGGCAAAGACGACCCGGTCGAAACCACGCTTGCCCCAATCCGCTTCCTGCAACCGATCGATCTGCACACGCAGGGACGCCTGACCAAGATGCAACGGCGGTAGCTCCTTCGCCACCGCGGCCTCCAGTCGTTTCGCGGCTTCTTTCCGTCGTTTGCTGAGCACTTCGGCAGTTTCGACATAGGTGCGTCTGTAATCCTCTGACGCCTGCGCGAGCGTCGTTAGATGTTCGCCCTCGTTCTTGAGCGCCTCGAGGCGCTTTCGCATCCCTTCGTACATCGCAGGCAGGTCGTCGACACTGCAATTGCTACGCCGGGCTTGGGCACGCAAGGCGAAGAGCCGCTCCTCCACCCGCTCAAGTTCGTTCGGATCAGCTTCGACGTCGGCAACCACGACCTGAAGTGTGTGCAGCGCCTCCTCCACCTCCACCGTCGCGCTCTCGATGGCCGCGACGGCGGGCGACGCGCGTTCGGCCGCGGCGCCGCTTAGTGCCGAAAGATCGCGCAGAGCGCGATGGAGGGCGGATGAAGCACCGCTGTCGCCGGCGAGGTGCGTGTTCACGCTCTGGAGCGCGTCGCCGAGCCTCTCAGCCTGTTGCAGCAGCTCACGACGCTCCACGAGGTTCGCCTCTTCGCCAGCCTCCGGCGCGAGTGCGTCAAGGTCTTCGACAGTCTGACCAATCTGCTCTCGAATAGCCCGTGTGCGCACCAGTTCCTCAGCGGCCGCAACCTCGGCGGCAACCGCAGCTTGCCACGTCTCGTAGGCGGTACGGACGGTTGCCACGGTCTCGCCAAGCTGGCCGTAGGCATCGAGCACCGTTCCGTGGGCGGCGGGATTGAGCATTCCGTAGCGTTCGTACTGGCCGTGGATCTCAACCAGGCGCTCGCCGATTTCCCGAAGTAATCCGACCGTTACCGGTTGATCGTTGACGAACGCACGGCTCCGCCCGTCGGGACTGACCTGCCGGCGAATCAGAACCTCTCCGTCCTCATGGTCGATACCAGCATCGGCCAGAACGGCGGCGACCTCGCTGTTAGGCATGTCGAACAATGCGGTGACCGTGGCCTGTTTCGCCGTAGGCCGCACCAGGCCCGTGTCGCCGCGCGCGCCGAGGGCCAGGCCCAGGCTGTCAAGAAGGATGGATTTGCCGGCGCCCGTTTCGCCTGTCAGCGTCGCCAGGCCGCGGTCGAAATCAAGATCCAGCCGGTCGATGAGGATGATGTCGCGGACCGATAAGCGCCGCAGCATCGGCGTTCAGAATGGCCAAAGACGGGCGAGGAATCCGCCGCTATCCTCGCCCTCGCCAACCGGCACACCCTCGACAACTTGATAGCTGTCTCCGTACCAGTCCGTGCCAGGATAGTTGTAACCCAATACCGCCGCCGCCTCGCGCGCTTCTGGGGCGATGCCGAGGGCCGTATAGGCTTCCGTCAGTCGGTGAAGTGCTTCCGGGGTATGCGTCGTCGTCTGGTAATCTTCAATCACGTTGCGGAATCGGTTGATGGCGGCGAGGTAGTGCCCGCGCTTCAAGTAGAAGCGGCCGATTTCCATTTCCTTGCCCGCCAGGTGATCGCGAGTCAGATCAACCTTCAGCCTGGCATCGCGCGCGTATGTGCTGTCCGGGAATCGGCGGACGACTTCTTCGAGCCCGGCAAGTGCCTGTTCCGTGGTCTTCTGATCGCGACCAACGTCACTAATCTGTTCGTAGTAACTCAATGCTCGCAGATAGTAGGCGTAGGCTATATCACGATTGCCGGGCTGGAGCTGGATAAACCGATCGAGGGACAGGATGGCGTCGTCGTAGTCCTGGGTCTGGTAATACGCGTAGGCGGCCATGAGTTGGGCCTTGGTCGCCCAAATCGAGTACGGGTGCTGCCGCTCAACTTCTTCAAAGAGCGTGGCCGCGCTGGCGCTACTGCCTCCATCCAAAGCATCCACAGCGTCGTTATAGAGATCCTCAACAGGGCGCTCGACGTAGACAGGTGCTTCCTCGCCACCAGCGCATGCGCCAACCAGCAAGAGTAACGCTCCACTCGCGGCCGCCCTCCCGCGGTGCGGCGCCCGTGATTTCTTCATGTGCCTTCAAGCCCCCGACGGGAAATGTCCGCCGTTTCTCCTACCTTGCCTAATTATTGCCATCCTGGCAAGGCGGGAAGGCCCGCTCCTATGCGTAGGCGCGTTGCGGCTGGTGGCCTGCTATCTCGTCAGCAGAGATCGTGCGATAGCGCCAGTTTCGCTGGTCGCTCAAGAGGTTGCGGACGATCTCATGGTTGGTGGCGTGCCCAGACTTGTTGCCCTGGAAGTGCCCCCAGATCTGCGCCCCTGCCAGGTAGAGGTCGCCGACGCAGTCGAGCGCCTTGTGTCGTACACACTCGTCCTCGTAGCGCAGCCCGTCCTCATTCATGACACCATCGCCGCTAATGACGACGGCGTTGTCGAGGCTACCACCGCGTGCAAGTCCCATTTCCCGCAGATGTTCGACCTCATGCGCGAAGCCGAAGGTGCGCGACCGACTCAACTCGGTCTTAAAGGCACCATTCGCCAGCCGAATATAGAAGTCCTGCCGACCAACGGCCGGTGACGGGAAATCTATCTCCAAGCCGACGGTGAACCCCTGGCCTGGAAGCAGGTCGGCTGAGACATCCTCGGTCTCTACCGAAACCGAACGAAGCACTTCGATGACGCGGCGCGGCGCCGACTGCTCCAGAACCCCAGCACACTCGATCAGGAATACGAACGGCGCAGCGCTGCCGTCCATGACCGGGACCTCCGGACCATGGATCTCGACAAGAACGTTGTCGATTCCGCACCCGCACAAGGCGGCCATGAGATGCTCGACCGTCGCGACACGCACGCCGTTGGGTAGGCCGAGGGTCGTCCCCAGTCGATCATCAACCACAAAATCAACGTGAGCCGGAATATCGACCGGCCCATCCAGCAGATCGGCGCGGCGGAAGATGATTCCGTGGTCAATGGGCGCGGGCTGTAGCTCCACGGATACTCTTACGCCGGAGTGCAGCCCGATGCCCGAACAACGGATACTATTCTTAAGAGTATGCTGCCGAACCGCGCTCGGCTCGACTGTCTGTAATCTTGCCCCCAAGAGAAACCCCCAGCTATTGACCCCTTTTGCGGCCTAGCGGTGCGAAGCCTTACGAGCGACGCCTGGCCTAGGTAACAACCTGAACGCCAGCCCTCAAGTCACTCTTTGTTACAGATTATTTCGGTGGGGCGGGCACTTAGGCCCGCCCCAGACCGTCTAGTTAGCCTGGCGCCGTAGGAAGGCCGGGATCTCGAGTAGATCCTCTTCTTCCAAAGGAGCCGCCGCTGTCGCCTGCGGTTTTGCCGCCGCCTTGGGAGCCGGCGCCGGTGGGGGCGGCGCTTGCCGCTCCGTGGGCGCGGTAGCTAGCGGCGCGGCCCGCCGAGGTGCGGTCGCAGCTCCGGTCACGCGCCCGAACAGGCTGAATCCGCGCTTGCGGTCGACCTCCTCTTTCTGAACCTTCGGGCTCTCGGCCGGCTGTGCCCGGCGTGGCGCCGGTGGAGCCGAAGGCGTAATAGAGGTCGCGGGCGGCTCAACGGGCTTCGGCGCAATAAACGGCTTCTCATCCGCCAATGTCGGCAGAGGCTCCGCTGACTCCGGCCTTTCCTTATCGGCCGCGGGTGCCGGCTGGGGCGCTTCCATCTTAGCCAACACCGGCGCCGGCGCCGTGACCGGCTCGGGGCTCATGGCCGTTGTCGCTGCCGCCTCCGGCTTGTCCGTTGCCTCAGCCGCCGCCGGAGCTGGCTGTGGCGCCGTCTCTGTCTCGGCTTTGCTCCGTTCCTTCGATTGTCGGTCGGCATCGTGCACGAGACTGATGAGCGCCGGGCGGGGCAGTGTTGCCGTGGATTCAGTTTCGATGCCCGTGGCAACGATCGACACGCGCATCATGCCATCGAGATCCTCCTCGAAGGTCGATCCGAAGATGATATGGGCATTCGGATCGACCTCTTCCCGGATCCGGTTCGCGGCCTCATCGACCTCGAACAGCGTCATATCCAGCCCGCCGGTGATGTTGATAAGCACGCCACGGGCGCCCTTCATGGACACGTCGTCGAGCAGCGGGTTGGCGATGGCTGCTTCCGCCGCTTCGACCGCGCGCCGTTCGCCGCTCGCCTCGCCTGTGCCCATCATGGCCTTACCCATCTCACTCATCACTGTACGTATGTCAGCGAAGTCGAGATTGATGAGTCCGGGCATCACCATCAGATCGGTCACGCCCCGCACGCCGGAATACAGGACATTGTCGGCCAGCTTGAACGCGTCAGCGAACGTTGTCTTGTCGTTGCACACCCGGAATAGGTTCTGGTTCGGGATGACGATTAGGGTGTCGACGAAGTGCTGCAATTCTTCGATGCCCTCGTCGGCGAGTGCCATGCGATGGCTGCCCTCAAACTGGAATGGCCGGGTCACCACTCCGACAGTGAGGATACCGTGTTCGCGCGCGACCCTTGCAATGACAGGGGCCGCCCCGGTGCCGGTGCCGCCACCCATACCGGCGGTAATGAAGGCCATATGCGAGCCCTGCAGATGGTCGACGATCGGGTCGATCGCTTCCTCGGCAGAGGCCCGGCCGATATCGGGCCGTGCGCCGGCGCCGAGCCCGTTGGTGATATTCGGCCCGAGTTGGATGCGCCGTTCGGACCTGCTGAGTGCCAACGATTGAGCGTCGGTATTGGCAACGACAAATTCGACGCCTTCCAGATTTGCGTTGATCATGTTGTTGACTGCATTGCAGCCAGCGCCACCCACGCCCACAACAACGATGCGTGGCTTTAGCTCCGTCTCCGTATTTGGTGTCATTAGATTGAGGGTCATGACAGCCTCCGATCCCTTCGCACTAGGCTTGGCAGGATGGCCATAGGGGTTTCGCCTGCCCCAAGGCCGGTAAAGTCGGGGAAATTCCCGGCAGGTGATGATCTAAAGGTGTTCACGTAACCATTGTCCGAGGCGTCCGGTGATCCGGCCGGGCTCCTCTTTCCAAAAAGGCAGTGTTGTTGCCGGCAGCGCGGCCGGATTCTCGATCGAAAAAGAGATCATTCCCGCGCAGGCCGCAAATGCCGGACCTGATACGGCCTCGGCTAGCCCGCGCAGACGCAGTGGGCGTCCTACTCTTACCTGCTTGCCTAGGATCTCGGCAGCGAGTTCCCGGACACCCTGCAGTTGGCTGGCGCCTCCCGTTAGAACCAACCGGTTCCCGGCGAGAGGTTCCACGCCGCTTGCCTCTAGACGCGCCTTGACCAGTTCGAAGGTCTCCTCAAGGCGCGCGCGAATAATGCTGTTGAGCCGCGACTTCGTGGTCGTCGTCGTGTGGCTCTCTTCGTTTTCGTCGCCGATCAGCGGTACGTCCAGGGAATCCTGATCCGCGAGACCCGCCGGAAGCACGGTGCCATGTAAAGTCTTCAACCTTTCGGCATAGGCGACAGGCGTCGATAACCCCCTGGCGATGTCGTTTGTGACATGGCCGCCGCCGACCGGTAGAGAATCCGTGTAGATCACGGCGCCGTCGTAGAAAAGGGCGAGGCTGGTCGTTCCTGCACCCATGTCAACGAGGGTCACACCCAAGTCCATCTCATCCTCGATCAGACAGGCGAGACCGGATGCGTACGGACTGACGACAAATCCGGCGACGTCCAGGTGGCAGCGCTGGACGATCGTTTTGAGGGTTCGAACAGCACCCGAGCTCGCCGTTATCATGTGCATTTGCACGCCGAGCTTCTGCCCATACATGCCGCGCGGATCGCGAATGCCGCGCTCTCCATCAATTGCGAAACCAATTGGTATGCTGTGAATGAGATCCCGCTCAACGGCGCCGTTGCCGCTCAATGTCTGATCCAGGATCCGGCGCAGATCGACCTCAGCCACCTCGTGACCGGAGATCGGAACCTCGGCTCCTACGGTGTGGGAACTTGGACGCCCGCCCGAAAGACTGACCGTTGCGAACCGAACCGTGTCGCCTGCCATCTTCTCCGCCGCGTGGACAGCGTTTAGGACCGAGCCCTCGGCCGCCTCGATGTCGACAATCACGCCGTTGCGCAACCCTTCCGAGGCGTGGTGGCCGACACCGATGATCCTCGGCTGACCGTTTGCATCCGGTCTGGCGACAAAACAACAAACCTTGCTCGTCCCAACGTCCAGGGCGGTTATCAGCCGGCTCCGGGGTTTCGCTTGCTTCATGCGCGCTCTCGCGACCTAAGTGTTCTCACCGGCCAAAATCGGCCCTTCCGCGTTCTTTCGCAGAATCAGCCGATCCGGCAGACGAAGGTCGACGGCCTTGACGTCACGTTCGAACAAGGCCTGCTTGCTGTTCAGGTCGGACAGCCGGCCCAACGCGGAAGCAAGGCTATCCTCAGGCAGTCGCACCTCAATGTTTTGGTCAAGGTGGAGATCCCAACGACGCTCCGATACGCGGACCGCAGCTTTCATCCGTCGCGCCACATCGGGAAAAGCCGAGAGGGTGTCGAGGAGTTCCGCCGTGTGCCGTGGCGCGCCTTCACCGACAACGAGGGGCAACGTGTCAATGAGATCCGCGGTGCGTGCCGGGATCAGATCACCAGCTTGGTCAATCAAGGCAAATCTCCCGTCGTGCTGCCACACCGCTATCGGCCGGTATTCGGAAACACGCACGTAAATGGTGCCGGGTAGGCGCCGTGAGACCGTCGCAGACTCGATCCACTCCAGCTCTTGCAAGCGATTGCGCGCAGCAAACGCATCAAACGCGAGGGTCGGCATATCACGATCGACGCGCAGCGCGTCGAGTATGTTCTGGCTGTCCGCGCGGTCCCGCCCCTCGACCAGGACGTCATCGATCCGCAGCCCCAAGCGCCCCGAAAACTGAACAGTTGCATTCGCCACCGCTGCTCCGGACCGCTGCGGCAAGCCCGACTGCCAGGCGTAGAGCGCGCCCGTCACCGCGAGGCCAATGAAGAACGCGCGCATGCCATAGACGAAGCCAAGGCGCTGCAGCTTGCTTGGACCGCGGCGCCGACGCGGTGTCGTGCGATTGGCCGGCGAGCGGCGGCGTGGCGGCCGGCGATGGCTTCGCGTCAGTCGCATTGCGCGTGCTCCACCATCCAACCGACGAGTTCGACGAACGGCATGCCGCAGTGTCTTGCCTGCTCAGGGACAAGCGACAGGGGCGTCATTCCAGGTTGCGTATTGACCTCAAGCAGGACCATGCCGTCGACGTTCTGACCGTGGGTGTCGTCGTACCGCAGGTCCGCACGGCTGACGCCCCGGCACCCGAGCAGGCGATGCGCGTTCAGCGACAATTGCATGGCTTCGTCATAGATGTCCGACGGCAGATCGGCCGGACACACATGCACAGCACCGCCTTCCGTGTATTTTGCTTCGTAGTCGTAGAATCCGGATTGGACCGTTAGCTCGGTGACCGCAAGCGCACGATCGCCCAAGACAGCGACGGTCAGCTCGCGCCCTGGAATAAACTTCTCGACGAGTACACGCTCGTCAAGCTCGTCCACCATCGCCTTCGTCAGAACGTTGCTGCCGGGTCTGATGATGTGCACGCCGACGCTCGAACCCTCGTTCACCGGTTTGACGACGAATGGCGGATTCATCAATTCGGCTTCTAGTAGGTCATCGCGCCGTACGACGAAGCCCTCAGGGACGCGCAGGTCGTTGGCGGCGAACAGACCGCGCGCCGCTTCTTTGTCCATGGCAAGTGCTGACGGTAGGACGCCGGAGTGCGTATACGGAATACTGAGCAGGTCGAGCAGACCTTGAATGCGTCCGTCTTCTCCGTACTGACCGTGCAGTGCGTTGAATACGACGTCCGGTCGCGGCTTGAGCGCCACTACGAGCGCGTCAAGGTCTCGCGTTACGTCGATTTCACGTACCTTGTGCCCCAATTGGCGAAGAGCCTTCGCGCACTCGCCACCGCTAACTAACGATACCTCGCGTTCGGCGGACCAGCCGCCCATCAGGATCGCGACGTCTTTACCCATCGCAACCGCTCACACCAGAGGCTTCACCGACGCGTCTGATCTCCCATTCCAATTCAATGCCAGTCGCGTCGCGAACGCGCTTCCTGACATCCTCGCCCAATCCCTCGATGTCAGCGGCGGTTGCCGCGCCCGTATTGACGAGGAAATTGCAGTGTTTCTCCGACACCATCGCACCGCCGCGGCGGAGTCCGCGGCAGCCCGCTTCGTCGATCAGTTGCCAAGCCTTGCGGCCGTCCGAGTTCTTGAATGTGCTTCCACCCGTCCGGGTACGAATTGGCTGCGTGTCCTCCCGCGCCTCCTGAATGGAGAGTATCGAGGCGGCGATGTTGGACCGCTCGCCGGGCCGGCCAGCCATCGTCGCGCCAACGAACACCCAGTCGGGCGGGGTCGCACACCCCCGGTAGCGCGGGGCCCATTCCTTCAGTGTCAGATTCCGAGACTCGCCCACGGGGGTCAGCGCGCGGATCCCTGTGACGACGTCCTTCAACTCACGACCATATGCGCCAGCGTTCATACGCAGACCGCCGCCAATCGTACCGGGCACGCCAGCCAGGAATTCAAACCCTGCGACTCCGGCCTCGCGACATGCCTTGGCAACGTTGTAGTCGAGGGCCATGGCGCCCGCGGTGACGGTTACGCCGTGCACGTCGATTTGCGTGAAAGCGCGGCCGAGGCGAATGACAACGCCGCGAAAACCGCCGTCGCGGAGCAGGATGTTCGAGCCCACGCCCAAGACCAAAACAGGTATGTCGCTCGGTTTGTTGGCGAGAAAGTCGCAGAGGTCGTCCTCGTCGGCCGGGACGAAGAGGGCATCTGCCAATCCTCCGACACGGAACCAGGTATACCCGGCGACGCGCGCGTCGGCTGTCAACCTCCCGCGTACGGACGGCAGCCTGTCCACGAGGTGGGGGGAACCGCTTGCAGCCACAGCCGTCATGCCTCCGTGCCCGTCCGCTTGTGTGACAACGCTGCGAGCGCGTCGGGCAGGGTATTCGCCCACTGTGTAATGTTGCCGGCGCCCAGACAGACGACAAAATCGCCGGGCCGTGCGAGTTCGTTGATGGCCGTGGGTAGCGCGTCCGCCGATTTGAGGGGGTGAACGTCACGGTGACCATGGGCCCGGATGCCATCGACCAAAGCATCGCGGTCAATGCCAGGGAGAGGCTTCTCGCCGGCCTCATAGATGTCGGCGACCAGAACCGTGTCGGCATCGTTGAAGCAGGTGCAGAATTCGCCAAACAGGTTGGCGACGCGCGAGTACCGATGAGGCTGGCAAACGGCAACAACGCGTCCCTTGCAACCGGCTCGCGCCGCTTTCAAAACGGCCGCGATCTCGACGGGGTGATGCCCATAATCGTCAATCACGACGACGCCATTGGCCTCCCCAACACGCGTGAAGCGCCGTTTGACCCCCTTGAAAGCCGTTAGAGCCTCGCGAACCGCTTCGATGCCCAATCCCATCTCAAGCCCGACAGCAGCGGCGGCCAGCGAATTGAGGACATTGTGCTGTCCGAGCATCGGCAGCCGGATGTCCTCCAACGTGCGGAACTCACCGCCAACCCGATCGCCGATTTCAACGCTGTAGCGGGTACCTGAGGTATTAGCCTCAAGGTTGAACGCCCGAATATCGGCTTGTGATGTGAAGCCATACGTTATGATGCGCCGATCGGATAGCCGGGCGATCACGCTCTGTACCGCCGGGCTGTCGACGCACATGACCGCGAATCCATAAAACGGTATATTCTCGACGAACGTATGGAACGCGTCGTGCAGAGCGTCGACATCCCCGTAGAAGTCCAGATGCTCCGCGTCGATGTTGGTTACAACGGCGATGGTTGCTGGTAGCTTCGTAAAGGTGCCGTCGGATTCATCGGCCTCGACGACCATCCAGTCGCCACTGCCGAGGCGTGCGTTCGTTCCGTAGGCATTGATGATGCCGCCGTTTATCACGGTCGGATCAAGGCCAGCTACGTCAAGCACAGCGGAAACGAGGGACGTTGTGGTCGTCTTGCCGTGGGTACCGCCAATGGCAATCGACCACTTGAGGCGCATCAACTCCGCTAGCATCTCGGCACGGCGGACCACGGGGACCATCTGCGCGCGCGCGGCGCTGATCTCAGGATTTGCGGCGGTGATGGCCGAGGACATGACAACGACAGCCGCATCGGAGATGTTCTCGGTGCGGTGCCCGATCTCGACTCGGATACCGCGCGCGCGTAGGCGGCGTACGTTTGGGTTTTCGGAAACGTCGCTGCCTTGCACCTGATAGCCCAAGGCGTGAAGTGTCTCGGCAATCCCGCTCATGCCAATTCCGCCGATCCCGACGAAATGGATGGTGCCAATGTCTAGGGGAAGCGCTCTCACGCGAGCCCCCCGCGAAGCTGGCTGTCCGGACGACCGGAGCTGCCCGGCGAGTCTTGGTGCGCGTGATTGTTCGCTGTGTGATGCGCTGATGCCGTGGCGGCGATGAGGTCGGCCAGCCTGGCAGCGGCGTCGCGATGGCCGAAGGTTCGCGCCGCGGCAGCGGCCGTCGTAAGCATGGCCGGGCGCTCCATCAGAGTGCTGAGGTGCAGACAAAGCCGGTCTGCCGTCAGCTCGTTCTGGGGAAAGACCCACGCCCCGCCGGTGGCGGCCATCGCTCGGGCGTTGGCCAGTTGGTGATCCTCGGCTGCGTGCGGATACGGGACGAGAACAGCCGGTCGGCCAACCGCGCCGAGTTCCGCCATGGTCGACGCGCCGGCTCGTGAAATCACCAAGTGAGCCTCGCGGAGACGGACTGCGACGTCCTCAAAGAACGGCGTCACCGTCGCTGCAACGCCGAGGCGCCGATAGAAGTCCCGGGTTCGTTCGAGATCTTCGGGGCGACATTGCTGATACACGCGAACCCGCGAGCGATTGCCAAGATTCTCGACCGCAGCCGGAAGCACCTGAGAAAGAATTGTCGCACCCTGGCTGCCGCCCAGCACAAGGATGTTCAGCGCTTCGTCTCCGGCCGGCGCCTGATATGCCTGATCAGATGCCGCCACGAACTCGCGCCTTACCGGATTGCCGACGAGATGCGTATTCGCGGCCGCAGGAACGCGCGCAGTCTCTTTGAACGAGAGAGCTATCGCCGTCGCAAAGCGTGCGGTCAGCCTATTGGCGCGTCCGAGCAGCGCGTTCTGCTCATGCAAGATGGACGGAATACCACAGAGACGAGCCGCCACCATTGGCGCAATCGACGGATAACCACCAAATCCAGCTACGAGTGCTGGTCGGGTCCGCCGATGGGAACTAACCGCCTGGAACGTGCCATGCGCCAATCGGGCGACTCCCGCAATGCGCTGCAGTCGCCCGCGGTCAATACGCCCGGCCGCCAGAACTTGACGGTCGATTTCGTTCGCCAAGCCGCCGTAGGCCGCGCCACGTTCGTCGGTCATGAATTGAACCCGATAGCCTCGGCGTACCAGTTCATCCGACAGCGCGACAGCCGGATAGAGGTGCCCTCCGGTGCCGCCGGCGGCCACGGCAATAAGTTGCCGACCGCTCATGATCCGACCTCCCAGCCAACGCGGCGTCTGGTTAATGCCAGCACCATTCCGAGTGTCAGGGCGACCGCGAGCAGCGACGAACCGCCATAGCTGATCAGAGGTAGCGTCGTTCCCTTCGGTGGGATCAGGTTCAACGTTGACCCCATGTTGATCAGCGCCTGTAGACCAAACTGCGTCAGCAAACCGGCGACGGCCAAGAACACAAACTGGGAACGATCCTGGAAGACCCGTGCAAAGCCCCGCAGAACAACGAAGGCGAACAGAACAACGATCAGCATCGCCACCAACATGCCCAGTTCTTCGCCGGCTACGGCAAAAACAAAATCGGCATGTGCGTCCGGCAAATGGTTCTTGACCGCACCCTCCCCCGGGCCGCGACCAAACCAGCCGCCGTTGATGAAGGCCTCGAGGCTCTTCTGGATCTGGTAAGTGTCCGTGGTCTCCGGATTCAAGAAACCGTCAATCCGCCGGGTCACATGCGGCAAGAAGAAATAAGCGCCGACAATGCCGCCGAGCCCGACAACCGCCAGGGCCGCGAGTAGCCAGAGCGAGAGGCCGGCCAAGAAGAGCTGAGCGACCCAGACTGCAGTGATCACGACGGATTGGCCAAAATCAGGCTGCGCGACGAGCAGGATCACAACGACGGCGTAGATGGCGACGCTCCGCCACCCGCCCGGCCAAACTCGATCGAGCCAAGCCGAACTGTCGGCGCGCTCACTCAGCAGCCAAGCCATGACGACAGCAAACGCGGGCTTGACAAACTCCGAGGCCTGCAACGAAAAGCCCGCTAGATTAAGCCAGCGGCGGGCGCCCTTGATCTCAGGGCCGATGAACAGCGTCGCCACCATGAACGCGAGACCGACAACAAAGCCAAACAGGGCCAAGCGCCGGACTTGGGTTGGCGACAGCACGGACACACCAACGATGACCGCCGCGGCGACGGGTAGTAGGACCAGGTGGCGGCGCACGAAATACATCGCATCGAGGCCGATCCGTTCCGCGACCGCCGGGCTGGCCGCGAGCATCAGCACGACGCCAAAACCTGCGAGTGCAAACAGCGCTGCCAGTTGAAGTCGGTCCACCGTCCACCACCAGCGTCCGAGCAACGATGTGTCCGTCCGGGAAATGCTCAGCACGCCACGCCCTCCGCAAGACGCGTGTGTTCGCCAGGCAAGCGCCCTACAAGCCGGCGGAAAGCCTCACCGCGCTGCTCAAAATCGTCAAACTGATCGAAAGAAGCGCAGGCCGGCGATAACAGGACGACAGGCTTGGTCGCCGCCTTGCTCACGGCGGCGGCTGCAACCTCGACAGCTGTCGCAAGATCGCCGCACTGCTTCGAAGGAACGCTACTGTCGAGCCCTGCGGCCAAGAGTGGCGCGGCCTCGCCGATGAGGCATGCTAGGCGGATGCGGGGGAAGTGCACGGCGATTTCGGCCACGTCGATGCCGGCTTTCGGCCGTCCGCCAGCGATCCATATTATGTCGTCGTAGCATGATAGCGCGTTGCCCACGGCGGCCAGGTTTGTAGCCTTGCTGTCATTGATGTAGAGGGCGCCGTCGACCCGCCCGAGGATCTCTTGACGGTGCGGGAGGCCCGCAAAGCTCGGTATGCGGTCTGCAATCTGCACAGACGTCAACCCGGATGCGCCGGCAGCGGCGTAGGCGGCGGCGACGTTCTGTGCATTGTGACGGCCGGGCAGCGTCGGAACGTTGTTGAGGTCGAGGACACGCTCCGCGCGACCGTGTCGATCATCGACGAGCCAACCGTCCTCGGCAAAGACACCGCCGCCAACAGCCACGTGACCTGACACCGCGACGACCCGCCCGGGCCGCCGATTGGAGAGTTGCTCGAAGAGGCCGCGGCTGGATTCGTCGTCAATGCCGACGACGGCGGTACCGTCGTTGTCCTGCCCTTCGAAAATGTGCGCCTTGGCCGCCACATAGCCTGCCGCCGAGCCGTGGCGTTCGGTGTGGTCAGTGCTGATGTTGAGCAGCACCGCCGTTTCGAAGCTGGCAGATGGCAGGAGTTCGAGCTGATAAGAGGAAAGCTCCAACACATACGTGCCGCGATTGTCGAGCGCGACCAGATCGAGTGCAGGAATGCCAATGTTGCCGCCGACCTCGGTCGGTCGGCTAGCGGCGAGGATATGGCCTACCAATGCGGTTGTGGTCGATTTGCCATTTGTGCCCGTGACACCGACAAAATGCGCGCTCGGACAAGCGCGAAATAGCAGATCGACATCGCAGACTATCTCGATGTCCGCGGCGCGGGCACGCGCGACGATCGGGTGGGGCGCCGGCCAGGTGTGGGGTATTCCCGGGCTTAGGACAAGGAGACGAACATCGTCGAGGGCCTCGGTCCGCAGATCGCGAATCGCCATGCCATCGGCCGCGGCGCGGTCTCGAGCGTGCGACAAGTCATCCCAGGCGCGAACCTCGATGCCGGCACGCTGCAGCGCTTTGGCCGCTGACAGGCCGGACCGACCGAGGCCAAGTACCGCAACAGGCCCGGCAATCGTTGAGGCGAGATCGATGTGCTCGGCCACCATCACCTCAACTTCAAGGTAGAGAGACCGACCAGAGCAAGGACCGTCGCGATGATCCAAAACCGAATGACAATCGTCGGCTCGGCCCAACCGCGCTGTTCGAAATGGTGATGGAGCGGCGCCATGCGAAAGACGCGGCGACCGGTGAGCTTGAAGGAAACGACCTGGACGATGACGGACACTGTCTCAAGAACAAACAAGCCGCCGATGATCACCAGAACCAGTTCGTGCTTGGTGATGATGCTAACGCCGCCCAGCGCACCGCCCATCGACAAGGAGCCGGTGTCACCCATGAACACCATCGCCGGCGGCGCGTTGTACCAAAGAAAACCCAAGCCAGCGCCAACAAGGGCTCCACAGAACACGGCGAGTTCGCCAGTTCCGGGCACGTGATTGACGAGGAGGTAGTTGGCAAACACTGTGTTGCCGACAAGATAGGCGATCAGACCAAAGCAGGATGCCGCGATCATGACGGGTACGATTGCCAGGCCGTCGAGGCCATCGGTGAGATTCACCGCGTTCGACGCACCGACCATGACAAAGATGGCCATGGGAACGAAGAAAATACCCAAATCGACGAGCACGTCCTTTAGGAACGGCACGGCAACGCTGCTGGAGAGCGGCTCGCCGGTCAGATTCATGATCCAAACCGAGGCGATAACCGCAACTGCCAGCTGAAGGGAGAGTTTCAACCGAGTCGAAATGCCGCGCGAGTTGCCCTGTGTCAGCTTTACGTAATCGTCTGCAAAGCCAATTGCACCAAACCCGATGGTGACTAGCAAGATCGTCCACACGAACCCGTTGGCCAGATCGGCCCAGAGAACCGTGCTGATCGTTACCGCCAGGAGTATCAAAAAGCCGCCCATTGTCGGTGTGCCGGCCTTCTTGAAGTGCGTCTCGGGCCCATCTGTCCTGATCGGTTGCCCGGCAGGTTGCTTGCTGCGAAGCCACCCGATCACCCACGGACCGAAGATGAAACTGACAAATAGCGCCGTCAGCACCGCACCGCCGGAACGGAATGTGAGGAAGCGAAACAGATTCAAGGGACTGAATTGCTCCGACAGCGGCACTAAGAGATTGAATAGCATCTTGCTCTGACGAATCCGGGGTTACAGGCAAACGGCGGTCGGCGGCGATGACATTTCGGGCTTCATCTTGCTAATCGCTTCGGCGACGCCACCCATGCGGCTGCCTAGTGACCCCTTGACCAAAACGACATCGCCCTCGCGCAGAGCGGCAACAACAACAGGGCGTAGTTCCTCAGCGGTTGTTGCGTATCCGCCCCGCATCGAGGCAGGCAGCGTCGCCTCTAGAGACGCCATCTTTTCGCCAGCCAGGAAAACAAGATCCACGCCGGCTGACTTCAGGTCTCGTGCCAACGCCGCGTGCATCATCTCGGATGACGCGCCAAGCTCGAGCATGTCGCCGAGCACGGCAACGCGCCGACCGCCTCGGCCCGGGCGCTTCTGCCCGAGGACGGCAAAGGCAGACCTCATCGAAGCGGGCCCAGCATTATAGCTGTCGTCGATGAGTTCGATGCGTCCGCGTGCCAGCGAAATCCACTGACTGCCGCCGCGTCCCTTCGGCGCCGTGAGTTCAGCGAAGGCTTGCGATGCCCTGGCAACGTCTCCACCGGCAACACTTACGGCGGCCAATACTGCAAGGCTGTTTAGGACCCAGTGGCGTCCCGGTACCGGCAGCCCATAAACGATGCGCTGGCCGCAGATCGAGGCTTCGACAGTGCTGCCACTTCCTTCGAGTGTGCAGGATAACAGGCGCACCTCGGCTTCCGGATCGGCGCCGAATCCAACGGCGCGGTTTAGACCGGCGCTCCATGCTGCCGTGATCAGAAGCGCGTAGTACGCGTTGTCTCTGTTTAGGATCGCGGTGCCCGACGGCGACATGCCATCAAATATCTCTGCCTTGGCTTCAGCGATTGCGGTGACGCTGTCGAAGTGCTCGAGATGGGCCGCAGCGATTGTCGTGATGATCGCGATGTCAGGGCGCACAAGGCGTGAGAGCGCCCGCATCTCACCAGCATGGTTCATGCCGAGTTCAAAAATGCCAAAAGCAGCCTTGGCTGGCATGCGAGCCAGGGACAGAGGGACACCGATATCGTTGTTGAGGTTTCCCCTCGTCGCATGCGTGGGGGCCAGCGCGCCGAAGGCCAAGGACAGCGCTTCCTTTGTGCCTGTCTTGCCGACGCTACCGGTGACCGCAACGATCGTCGCCGTGGTTCTGTCGCGCGCGCGGCGACCGAGCGCCTCGAGTGCCGCTTGGGTGTCGTCGACCAGTAAGAGTTGTTCGTTGCCGGAAAGCCCGCTCGGAGATCGCGAAACGATAGCAGCCGCTGCGCCCCGCTCAAATGCACTCGCGACGAAATTGTGGCCATCGAACGATGGTCCCGCCAGCGCAACGAATATGTCCCCCCCCTCGACGGTCCGGCTGTCGATGGACACGCCGGTCGCCGACCAAGATCCATTGGTCATGCCGCCGGTAGCCCGAGCAGCCTCGTCCGACGTCCAGAGCACGGGCCTAGCCATCGCGCGTCTCCACCAGTTCCACCGAAGCCAAGCTCGCGACCACGTCGCGTGCTACTTGGGCATCCAAGAAAGGCACGACTTGCGACCCGATTGCCTGACCGCTCTCGTGGCCTTTGCCGGCGATAACCAACGCGTCATCGGGACCAAGCTGTGCAACCGCCTGCTCGATCGCCGCGGCCCTATCCCCGATTTCCAATGCGCCGTCGCATTCTGCGAGGATCTGCTGACGAATTGCCCTGGGATCCTCGGTGCGGGGATTATCGTCAGTTACGATGATCGTGTCGGCATGACGCGCCGCGGCAGCCCCCATCAGGGGTCGCTTCCCACGATCCCGGTCACCGCCTGCCCCGAACACGGCCACCAATCTCCCTTTGATGTGTGGACGAATTGCAGCCAGTGCAGTCTCCAGTGCGTCAGGCGTGTGGGCGTAGTCAACACATACCGGAGCACCATTCGGATGGCGGGCTACAACCTCCATGCGGCCGGTAATCCCATGCAAGGACGGCAACACAGCAACGGCGTCTCCGGAATCCGCCCCCAGCCCCACAACGATGCCGAGCGCCGCCATAACATTACTTGCCTGGAATGCGCCTAAGAGAGGCAGTTTGGTCTCGAACGGTCGCCCGCGGACGTTCAGGCAAACGCGCAGGCCGTCTTCAATCATCGCAAGGTCGACCAGGCGAATGTCGCTGCCCTCTCTGCCGTAAGCCACGACCTCATGCCCAGCGTCACGACAGATGTCACGCAGCGTCTCGAACGCTTCGCTATCCGCATTCAAGACCGCGACCCCATCGGCCGGCAGCAGGTCGCGAAACAACCGTGCTTTTGCCTGCAAGTAGGCTGCCATGGAGGCGTGGTAGTCGAGGTGATCTCGACTCAGGTTAGTGAATGCCGCCGCTGCCAGCTGAACGCCGTCGAGGCGCGATTGGTCGAGACCGTGGGATGAAGCCTCCAGCGCCAAGTGGGAGATGCCGGCTTGCGCGATCTCCATAAGTTGCTGGTGGAGCGCGACAGGATCGGGCGTTGTCAAACTGGGTCCGCCGCGCAACCCTGTCCCCTCAAGCCCGAGCGTGCCCAAGCTGGCAGCGCGGTTTCCAAGAGCCGCCCAGATCTGCCGTACAAACCCAACCACCGACGATTTGCCGTTTGTGCCCGTCACTGCGGCGATCGTTTCGGGCTGTCGGCCGAAGAAACGCGCCGCGATGTGCGCTAGCTCGCGGCGTGGATCTGGATGGGTGACGAATGCCACGGGCGAACTCGGCGCCGGTGTGCCGGTCGGCGCCAGAACCGCAGTGGCGCCCCGCCGTATCGCTTCAGGAATGTAGTCACGGCCATCCGCCTGCGAACCCGGTAACGCGGCAAACAGAAAACCTGGCCGAACTGACCGGCTGTCAGCCGCTAACCCCGCAACCTCAACGTTGCCAATCGCAGATCCAAACCCGTTCATCAGTTCGCTCAGTCGCAACGCTTATTCCTGGCCGCTCACGCGAACCGTTAGTGCCGTACGTATTTCCGGCGTCAATTCCTCGGTCGGCGGAATACCAAGGGTCAAAGCAGCCTGCTCGACGATCCGCGCCACGGCGGGTGCCGCCGTCCAACCGCCCGTGGCAAAACCAAAGCTGTCCTTTGTCCCCTTCGGCTCATCCAGCATGACGTACACGACGTACCGCGGATCATGGATGGGGAAAGCGGCGACAAATGATGAAATCAGCGCCTTGCGCTTGTATCGGCCATTCTCGAGTTTCTCAGCTGTACCTGTCTTGCCGCCGACGTAGTAGCCTGGAGCCTCTGCCTTCTTGCCAGTACCGTCAGCAACCACCAGACGAAGGAGCCGACGCATCTCGGCGGAGGTCTTCGGTGAGACGACCTGGGTTCCTACCAGAACTTCCCTCTCGTCCCGGCGGATCAGAGTGGGTGGATACAACACGCCGCCGTTGACGATCGCGGAAACGCCCGAGACCAAATGCAGGGGGCTCACCGCAATGCCGTGCCCGAAGCTGATTGTCATGGTGTTCACTTCCCGCCATGGGTCGGGAAACATCGGGCGTCCGTGTTCCGGCAACTCGATGCTTGTCTTTCGAAGCATGCCGAGCGCTCCCATGAACCGGCGCTGCGCTTCGGTGCCGACATCGAGTGCCATGCGCGCGGACCCGATGTTCGAGGAGTGCATGAAGATCTCGGGTACCGACAGCCAGCGATTCTCCGGGTGATAGTCCGAGATCGCAAAACGCGAGACGCGGATCGGATTGGTCGCGTCATAGAAGTTGGACATCGTGACGCCGCTGTCCAAGGCAAGGGCATGGTTGAAGATCTTGAAGACCGACCCGAGTTCGTACACTCCCAAGGAGATCCGGTTGAAGCGAGCTTCGTCGTCCGCCTCACCAGGGGCGTTCGGGTCAAAATCAGGCAGGGAGACCAGCGCGAGGACCTCGCCGTTCGTGGCGTCCATGACGATGCCACCCGCGCCCAGTGCACCGAATGCTTCAACTTGGCGCGCGACCTCCTCTCGCACGATTTCTTGGATGCGCACATCAATCGACAACTGAAGCGGTTCAACACGGTCCTTCAGTCGTTGATCGAAGCTTTGTTCGATCCCGGCGAGTCCACTGTTGTCGACATCCGTGAAGCCGAGCACGTGGGCCGTTAGGGCGCCGTAAGGATACACGCGCCGTTCCTCAAACTCGAAATCCAAGCCGGGGATACCAAGTCGGTTGACTTCGAACTGCTGCGCCGGCGTCAGTCCGCGCTTGAGCCAAACAAAACTGCGATCCGAGGAGAGCTTCGCCTCGATCTTGGCCTCGCTGAGCTCCGGCAGCGCAATCGAAAGCTGAGTCGCCGCCTTACGCGGATCGTTCATCTTGCGTGGATTGGCAAATAACGATGCCGTGGTCAGATTGGTCGCAAGGAGCTGGGCGTTGCGATCGACAATCTCTGTCCTGGGGGCAAGCTCGACGGGCGCTATTTCTCGCGCGCTAGCGAGACGCCGATCCTCCGGCTGGGGCACGATCGCTAGGTCAATGAGCCTTACGCCGACGGCGATGAACGCTAGCGCAAAAAGCGCACCACCCGCCAACAGACGGGTGCGTGCCAAATCCATGCGATCTTCGGAGCGCGCGGGTCCCGTCCTGACCCGCATCACGTTCCTCCCGGCCCAGGCTGGAGAATCTGTACGAGCAGATCGTCGAAGGTATTCTCCGACGGTGACGCGGACGGTGGCTGCACCACGTTGGGTGATCGCCGGCGGGCCGCGAACTGTGGCGGACTGATCGGCTTGAGACGCGGCCGAGGCAACAATGAACCGTCCCCGCCGCCGGCTGCGTTTAAGATGGTCTCCGCAAGACGCGGTGGAACGATATCCAGACCTCCAACCAGAGCCGTTGTCGCAGGTTCCATGTCGAGATAACGGACACTCAGATCGGCGAGGCGCTCCGGCTGGTTCAAGTGTGTCCACTCGGCCCGCAACACGTGCATGGAATCCCGCTCGCTAGTGATCTCTCTGTTTAGCAGAGCCAGATCGTCCTCGAGAGCCGAGACCTGAAAGGCAATCTGGAAGAGAGCGCCACCAGCCAATGCGGCAAGAATGACCAAAGCAATCGGTGGACGTATCATGCGATAGCCCCGTTCGGCCAAGCAGGTGCCGACGTGCGCTCAGCAACACGGAGGCGAGCCGAGCGCGCCCGTGGGTTCTTCTCGATTTCCACCTCGGATGGCCGCCGCGGGCGCGCGCCGACTATTTTGAAGGTCGGGCGAGGCATGTCCGCCGGTGGCAGATGGCGAGATCGCGGCGAAGATGTACGGCTTCTCTCGCGGAGAAATTCCTTCACCGGACGGTCTTCGAGCGAATGAAACGAGATAACCGCCAGGCGACCTCCGACGCGTAGCAAGTGTTCAGCTGCGACAAGTCCGCGCTCCAACTCACCCAACTCGTCATTGACTTTCATGCGCAGGGCCTGAAACGTCCGGGTGGCCGGATCGATGCGTCGCCGCGCGCCGGGCATCGCGCTGCGGACGATTCTCGCCAACTCATCCGTACTTTTGATGGGCGCGACCGCACGGGCCCGAACAATGGCGCGCGCGATGCGCCGGGACACCCTTTCCTCGCCAAGTGTGTAGATGATGCCCGCTAGCTCCTTCTCGGGCGTCTCGTTCACGACGTCCTCAGCCGTTTTGCCCTCGGCGCCCATACGCATGTCGAGCGGGCCGGCGTGGCGGAACGAAAACCCCCTCGCGGGATCATCCAACTGGAAAGACGAGACACCGAGATCGAGCACGATCCCGTCGACCGCCGAAACGCCCCGCGCGTTCAACAGCTCACGCATCTCGCCGAAGCGGCCATGCAGCAGCTGCAGCCTGTTCCGCCGATCGCCGGCCAAATCGGCGCCCCGAGCGATCGCTTCCCGGTCTTGATCGATGCCCCAAACTACGCAATCCGCTGCGTCGAGCAGAGCGCGGGCATGACCGCCCCCTCCGAAAGTACCGTCAATGAACACCGCACCCGCCGCGGGGCGGAGCGCATCGACAACCTCACGCAGCAATACCGGGGCGTGACCGTTCATCAAGCCCCCTCCGGATTGCCGCGGCGCTGCTTCACCGTGAGCCCGGTTTCGCTCACACGCGCACGTGCCGCGTCCTGGCGCGCCCGGAACAGCTCCGGCGACCAAATCTCGAATTGATGACCCCGCCCAACAAATGCCGCTTGATCTTCCAGGTTTGCGTGACCGATCAATGCTGCCGGCAGAACGATCCGGCCGTCGCCGTCGAAAGACAGGGGCTGGGCATCCGCGAACAGGGCCGCTGTGAGGTCGTCATGTTCATCCGAGAAGAGATCGAACTCGTTCACACCGGCGCTAATCGCCTCCATCCAATCCATGCTCCCGCATTGCACGGCGGGGTGCTTCAAGGATCGAAAGGCGACAATTCCCTTGAAACTCTGTCCAGCCAGCGCATCGCGAAAGGCCGCAGGAACCGACACCCGCCCCTTGCGGTCGATCTTGTTGACCGTGGTTCCCAGAAAAAGTGCCACTACCCCTTGCCACCCGCGCCACGCATTCCCTCTTGGCCCCATCGATGGGCTTAGATGGTCTAACGTGGGATATCATGGGTATTTTTGGGCGTCAACGCGCATCACAGTAAAACTGCGCCGATTCCGCGATGTATAGTCGGTAGGGGTGGTAGCCTTTCAATAAAGATCGTTGTGTTGCCCAGTGATGGTAGATTGGCTCAAGTAGAACGCTAAGTGTCGATTGAGGCACAATTGCGTTCCTGCAATGTTCTAATTTGGGTCCTTTTTCAGGCAGAACGAAGCGCGCCAGACGGTCTGTAAGCCGGGTTCTGTGCCTTCTCGCGAAGGCGATGGCCATTCATCTGGGGCACCTGTTGCCAGATGCCTCTTGCGACCCACCCGGGCGACAGCGTGGAAACCCGCCTGCGATCCAAGCCGAAGCCGTCCGCCGGTCGCCCCTACTCGGTCTTGCTCCCGGTGGGGTTTGCCGTGCCGTTGCTGTTACCAGCAACGCGGTGCGCTCTTACCGCACCCTTTCACCCTTGCCTTTGCCGTTAACGGCTGCGGCGGTTTGCTTTCTGTGGCACTTTCCCTGGGGTCGCCCCCGCCGGCCGTTAGCCGGCACCGTGTTTCCGTGGAGCCCGGACTTTCCTCGCCACGACGGATTTCCCATTGCCGTAGCGCGGCCATCCGACCGTCTGGCACTCCTTTACTTAGACCGCCCCTCACTCTCCTTCAACGTCGAGCGCCGCAAGGAGACCCGCCAACCGAGCGGTGGTCTCTGCGTCGGCGACGCCATCGGGCCTTTCGGGTCGGAAATGAAGCTGAAAGGCACGGATGAGAAGGCGGGGTTCGAGTTCCGGGTCATACCCGTACTGGCCGAAAAGATCTGTCAGATCGCCGGTTCGCTCGGATACGGAGGCCGCGTGGGGCCAGAGTCCTATTCCGGCGCGGGACAACTCGTGCCAGGGGAACAATTCGCCAGGGTCTTGCTTTCGCCCCGGCGCGACGTCGGAATGGCCAACGACGTTCCGCGCTGGAATTGGGTGGCTGTCCAGAATCCGGCTCGCCAGCTCCAGCAAGGCATTGATTTGCGGTTCTGCGAAGGGCCGGTAGCCGAACGCGTGGCCGGGATTGACAAGCTCTATGCCGATGGACCTTCCGTTTACGTCCCGGTGACCGCGCCAATAGCTGACGCCGGCATGCCAGGCCCGTCGATGCTCCGGAACCAGTGGCGTGATTTCTCCAACCTCGTCGATCATGTAGTGGGCGCTTACCCGGCTGGCCGGGTCGCATAGACGCTCCAGCGCCGCCGTGGCCGACTGCATGCCGGTGTAGTGCAGAACCAGCATGTCGATGGGCGTGCCCGCGGGCCGCGCATCGTGATTGGGGCTGGCGCCGGCTGGCAATCAACTGTCCTCCCGGCGCTCTTTTTGGATCTTATCGTACGCCGCGTTGATTGCGGCGAGCTTGTCGTTGGCGACCGAAATGAACTCCTCCGGCATGCCTTGGGCGATCAGCTTGTCCGGATGGTTTTCCCGTGCCAGTCGGCGGTAGGCGGTGCGGACTTCGTCGTCTGCGGCGTTCCGCGCAATACCGAGAACGCGGTAGGGGTCAGCCTTGTCGGGGCCCATGTTCTCGGCGTGAATTCGGCCGAACGCCGTCTCCGACAGCCCGAAGATGTCGCCGACGCGATGCAGGTACGCCAACTCGTTTTCCGATACGCGCCCATCGGCTTGCGCAATGTGAAACAGGCAGTCGAGCAGTTCTTCGAGGACGGCCGGGTTGCCCCTGAACATGCCCGCCACTTGGCGG
>CAJICA010000281.1_pt1 | contig 27525 bp, 28 predicted proteins | sample 9199501 | NCBI WGS metagenome assembly CAJICA01 (sample SAMEA7708319, study PRJEB35096) | sediment metagenome | biome: marine neritic benthic zone biome [ENVO:01000025]; feature: sediment [ENVO:00002007]; material: shallow marine sediment [ENVO:03000034] sea grass bed [ENVO_01000059] ... | reverse complement strand
CCCTCGGTGTCCGCACGCGCGACCGCCTCTACGCGGGTCGGCCGGTCGGCGGCAGCAACGGTCTCATACCAGGGCTGTTCCGCCTGGTTACCGCGGTCGGCGGCCATATTTAGATTGTAGTATTGACCGTTATAGCCGTTTGCCACGGCTGCTCGAAAAAGCTCGTCAGCCTTCAGCGGGTCGTGGTCGACTCCGGTGCCGGCCGCGTGGAGCGTAGCGAGGTGGAACTGGGAGCGGGGCAAGCCGCTATCCGCCTGCTTCTGCCAGATGCGCGCCGCGATTTCGTAGTCGGCGCGGTCGTAAGCGGCTAGACCGGCATAGAAGTCGCTATCGCCGCAGGCCGGACCGAAAGCCCAATCCAAGAAGCGGCCAAAAACAGATTTCGATTCCGCGTGCGCCGGGTTGAGACAGGCCTGCTCAAGAGTCTGTACATCCGCCGTGGTGCACGCCGCTAAGCTCAGCAGGCCAACCGCCGCCGCGTACGACCGCGTCATCATTTTTGCCCGATCTCCCGCTGCAGTAACGAGGAAATACCTAACCGTTCGCCGCCCTGGCGTTGTTTTGAGGCAGTCGACTTTTTGTCCGTGCTCAGCCCACATGTTGAGGGCGTGATCCGCGAAAATACTACATACGGTCCGGGTGCGTCGCAACCTCATCAAAAAAAGTTGGCGGTTTCATTCACTCCGCCGGCCGCTCGTTGCTGCCTTGGCGCAATTTGCCATTGCGAATCGGATCCGCCGGCCACACCATCCGGATGGTCGACGAGTTGTTTGCCTATGGAAGTTGGTCGTCGCCTAACGCGATACGTGGTCGCACTTGTTGCGACGCTATTTGCACCGAGTGGTTTCGTTCAGGCGCAAACTGAGCCAGACGCTGAGGCGGCTGCTTGGGCGGCTGCCAAGCGCATCGGGACGCGCACCGCGTACGAGCAGTTTCTGCTGCACTTTTCGCAGGGCAAGTTCGCGGATCTTGCTATCGAGCGTCTCGTCGAATTGACACTAGATGAATCGGATGAGGTTCGCCCTGCATCGCCCGGCACGCGTGATCCCGGTCGGACTGGAGACTCGCCTACAGATCTCTACTGAGACCGCGGGAACAAGCGCCTAAGGAACGTCTTCGTTCCGCTCGGATGTTCGCGCCTCTGCGGTGGATTCGGCATCAGCTTCGCGAAATCTTCTGCGGCCCGTCCGATCGAGATGATTGCTGCCGGTTGCCACTTTTCGTAGAGCAATTGAGCACGGCGCCGTCGGTAGAGATCCCACTGTAGTGAGGGCGGAGCCAGTCGACGAGCTTGTGGCGACGGTATGTATTCGAAACTGGCACCAAGGTCGCGCAGGTTGGCGAAACTAGCGTCGTCGTCGATCAGGAACATCGGCTGCGCACCCCGGCGGCGTGCCGTTCGCATCAGCACGTCGCAGTGTCGTCGCAGCGTTGCGCCTGAGAATCCGAGGAGAATTGCAAACAGAAGCGGTTCCTGTCCGCGGTGAGGGCCCGTCGATGCGGCCGGCTTGCGCTTCTGTTTTGTTGGGTCAGTTTTCTCGGTTGTGGAGCTTGTCGTTCGCTGGCGCTTTGTCCGGACGATATTCATGTGAAGCGTTGCCGGTGGCGTGAGCTCGAATGGCCGTCGGGTCCCCATACCTGACACCTCGCGGTGCACCGAAGTAGCGCGGCTATGGGCAGTCGTTTTAGTTCAAAGTGGCTGAGTCGGGTTCGTTCGGTGCTCCAGGGACTTCGGTTGAGGACACGCCGAGATGCTTCGCAACAATCTTGTCGTATGCACCGCTTTCTCTAAGACTGGCCAAAGCTGCATTGAAACGCGCGACCTCGGCCTCGAAGTCGGGAGCTTTCCGAGAGAAGATGACGTGTACCGGGTTCACCTCAATGTTGAAGGCCGACATCTCGATCGCCTGGTCGTCAAGTCCGACTGCTTCGGCCGAGCTCCATCCTTGAATCTCGTTGGCCAGTACGAAATCCGTGCGCGCGCGGTCGAGCAGCCGGAAGCATGTCCGGATGTCCGGCGGCATGTCCCGGGTCACGGCATCGGCGGCAAACATTTCGGCGAGGTTTTGACCCGGCGCCCAGCCCAGCGGCAAACACACGCGGCGGTCGCGCAGGTCGTCGATGCCGGCCGGGTCAAGGGCCGCGTCAATACGCGAGAATAGGCGGAGGTTGCTTTGGTAGATCGGCTCTGAATAGGCGAAGTACCGGTTTCTCTCTTCGTTGTAGATATAAGGGTAGGTGGCGACGTATTCGCCGGCCGCGCCTTCTTCGTAGCCCCGGCGCCACGGCTTCCAGTCAATGGCGTATTTGATGCCGATGCTATCGTAGATTCGTTTCACGAGTTCGTTGACGAGGCCGCCCTCGGGGAGATTCTCGTCCGTGTAGGGGGCGTAGTCGTTTCCTGTGACGAGACGGAGTTCCTCGGCGGCCCCGCCCGCGGCCGGCAACCCGGCGGCAAGCAGTAAGGCGCTGGCGCACGCTGCAAGCGACAGGCGCCGTCGGGAAAAGGTCCGAACACTGCCAAGTACGATCATTCGACTCTCATCTGAGACCGCCAGTCAGCCCACAATCAGCGGGTTGATGCGGCATACTAGCCCTCCGGCGCCGCGCGGGGTAGCCAGACGCGGAATTGTGACCCTCGGCCAGGTTCGCTCTTCACCGAGAGCTGGCCGCCTAGCAACTCGGATAGGCGGTCGGCGATCGCCAGGCCGAGGCCGGATCCACCGTGCCGGCGGCGCGGCGAAGAGTCGGCCTGCATGAAGGGCTGGAATATCCTGGCCATGTCCTTCGGCGAGATGCCTACGCCGGTATCCCGCACCGTGAAGCCGATGCCGTCTTGGCCGCTGGTGACCACAGGTTCGACGGTGAGCGTAATCTCGCCGTCCTCACAAAACTTGCCGGCGTTGCTGAGCAGGTTCAAAAGGATCTGCCGTACCCGCCTGCTGTCGGACTGCATTTCTCCGAGGCTCGGCGGGCATTCGATGTTGAGCACATTGCGGGTTGCCGTGACCAGCGGATCCGCGGCGGCAGCGACGTCTTTGACGAGGTCGTCGAGGTTGAGCGGCTTGGCATCAATTTGGACGCGGCCCGTATCAATCGTCGACAGATCGAGAACGTCACTGACCAGTGAGAGCAAATGCCGGCCCGCGGTCAGGATGCGATCCAACGTGTCCTTGTGTTCATGCTTGCCACTGTCGGCCAACTCCTCATCGAGGAGTTCGGTCATCCCGATAATGGCGTTGAGCGGCGTGCGAAGCTCGTGACTCATCACCGCTAGGAATTCCGACTTGGCGCGGTTCGCGGCCTCGGCTTCCTCGCCCCTCCGCCGCAGCTCAGTGATGTCCGAATAGACGCCGACGTAGCCGCCATCTTCGGTTCGATGCTCGCTCACCTGGATTGAGATGCCGCGCTTTTGTTCGATGACGATCGGCGCGCCCGGTTTCCGGTGGATGGCCATGCGTTGCGCGAGCCACGCTTCGAAATCTTCGTCGGCACCCTTGACCATGCTCTTCGCGGTCGCGCGCAAGAGCTGCTCAAACGATATGCGAGCAATATCGGCGTCCGCATAGCCCGGGAGCAGCAATTCCTTGAAACGGCTATTGGACAGCACCAGGCGATCATCGGCGTCGTAGAGCCCGAAGCCTTCGGACATACTCTCCAGCGCTTGGATGAGCTGTTTCTCGGAGTTCTTGGCCCGCTCCGTCGCGATCGCTAGGTCATGGGTGCGCTCGGTGACTCGCTTCTCCAGTGCGTCGTGGGCCTCGTGCAGCTCCGCCTGGTAGGCGCGTTGACGCGCCTGCATTTCGTTGAAGGCCGAGACTACGGCCCCCATTTCATCGCCGCTTTGCCAGTCGACCGGTAGGTGCTCGCCACTCTCCTGAGCGCGGTTGATGGTTGATAACAGGCGTTCCAGTGGAATGCCGATCGTTCGACGGTTTGCGACGAGCGCGCTGGTGACGACCGAAACCAACAATAGGGCGGCCAGGCCGGTGGCGATGAGTAGGCGGGTCCGGGAATCCGCGATCGCTTGGGCATCGGTCATCGCAATATGGAGCTGGCCGACGCGTTCAGGTGCGTTGTCGACCGTATAGATGATGTCGCGTATGGCGTAGTAGTCCTGTTGTTGTAGCTCGTCCGTCTGGCCGATGACGCCGACCTGCTGGTTGAATTCGTCCACGACCTGGGCACCGAGGACATCCGGGTCTACGGCGACCGCGGCGAGAATGAGCTGCACCTGTTCATCTGCGACATTCCACAGGGATTCGGCCAATACCGCACTTTGCACCGCTGCGAGTTGATCCAGCTTCTCCCTAAGGTTTCGGTCCGCTTCGCGCCGGGCGGTCCATTCGATGATGGCGAAAACGACCAGCGTCGACAGCAGCACCATGGGGACGATGTACCCCAGGAACTTGGTTTGGATCGTCAAAGCGCCGGTCCGTACCGTCATGGCTGATCACCCCGGGGGCCTACGCGCCTTCCGCGTGGCAAGGCCCATTGGTAATTGCATTGGATTTCAGGCTTATCAGCCGTCGCGCCGAACTTCCAGCAAGCTTCGGCACGCGAGGCTCGGGCCGGGCCACGCGAGGGCCCGATTACTTCGAGCGGCTACAGTGTTGGAGGCCCGGCACGATTGTCGGCACAAGGTAGACGAATCAGCCTTCACTGCAACCCGCATATCGTGCATGACTGAATGGTCATGCAGCGATTCGACATTCTCTACTTGTCGGATCTTCGCCTATCGGGCGGCGTCGCCACGGCGCTTGTTGAGCAGGCGAAGGCAAATGCAAAGGCCGGTTATGCAAACGGGTTAGTGAATGTTTGGTCCACCGCGGGCAAGCCGTCACGGTTTCTCGATAAGAGGGTACGCCGCCTGCTGGAGACTGGCATACTGCACTTGGCCGATGCAGAACGACCCATAGAGGCCGCGCTCGTCATTGCCATTCACCCTGCTCTCTTTGTCCACCTGCCGGCGAAGCCCATCCGGATCAGCGGCTATCAGAAGCTTCTCCTTGTCACGCAGCCACCGTACGACGGGCATGGACAGCCGAACTACGATGCAGGGCAGCTTGACGGGAATGCACAGGAGATGCTCGGCGGTGACGTCGCCTGGACTCCGGTCAACCCGATGGCACGGCTATCCATCGAGCGCACGCTGTCCGCGCCGATCTGGCCTACCGTTTGGGCTGGCGTCCTGGATGCCGACGAGTGGACGGTCACGCGTGACGGATATGTCGGCGATCAGGTGGTGGTTGGCCGGCATACGCGTCCTGACCGATTGAAGTGGCCTGACACGGCGGAGGAGACGCTGCAGGCATACCCGGCGCGGCGCGATCTGGTGGTACGCATCCTTGGCGATAGCGGTTCGCTGCTCTCGTTACTGGGTAGTTACCCACTGAATTGGCGGGTTTTGCCCTCTGGCACCACTGCGCCGTCCGATTTTGTCAAGACGATCGATCACTTCGTCTATTTTCACCACAGTCGGCACGTTGATAGCTACGGCTATGCCATCCTCGAGGCGATGACAGCCGGCGCGGTACCGATCCTGCCACGGTCCTTTGAAGCACAATTCGATGGCGCCGCACTATATGCTGAGCCGAATACAGTTCTGCCGACGGTCGAACGTTTGCGCGATCACCCGGCAAGATTTCGCGAAGCAAGCGCGGCGGCGGTGGCTTTTGCACGCGAACACTTTGGTACGACCGCACATACCAAACGGGTGCGTGAAACGATCGGGCCACCGCGCGGTGGCTTCGTGGCGCTTAAGCGACCCATGCGACGGGCGCTCTTTCTCTCGTCGAACGGGATCGGCCTTGGCCACCTGACGAGACAGCTTGCCATTGCGCGACGCTGCGGCGATGGCGTCGAACCGGTTTTCGTCACGATGTCGCAGGCGATATCGGTAGTCTCGGATTTCGGTTTTTTCTGCGAATACATTCCACACCACCGCCATCTACCCTTGTGCGCCGGCGACTGGAACCGCATGCTGGCGAAAGAACTCGCTGACAAAGTCGCGTTCTATGGAGTTGACGTAATCGTCTTCGATGGCAACGTCATTTATCCGGGGCTGGCGGAAGTCTTGGCTGGGTCGCCGACATGCTGGCGTGTTTGGGTCCGCCGGGCCATGTGGCGAGCCGGTGCTGGCGCGAAATCGATCGAGCATGAGGCGCTCTTCGACGTGGTCATTGAGCCGGGTGAGATCCCTGCTGCATTCGATGCGGGACTGACGCGGAGCCGGCGTAGCCGTACTCGCCGTGTCGATCCCATCCGATTACTGGATAACTGTGAGCAGATGTCACGTGCTCGAGCCCGACACGCGTTGTCCATTCCCGACGATCGCGTTGCGGTCCTCGTCCAGCTTGGGGCTCGAAACAATAGCGACACGCGTGATGTGGAGGACGAGGTGCTGGCTTTCTTGGCCAGAGCATCCGGTCTGTATGTTGCGTACGTGAAGTGGCCCATCGCGGATGGGCGCGCCAAGTTGCCGCCGTCCGTCAAGGTGCTCAACGGATATCCCGTCGTGCGTTACCTCGCCGCCTTTGATGCTACGGTGAGTGCCGCCGGCTACAACTCGTTTCACGACATCATTGCCAATCGACTACCGGCGGCCTTCTTGCCGAATGAGAATCCGATGATGGATGACCAATTGGCCCGGGCACATCATGCGGCCGCGCACGGTTATGGGGTAGTGCTCCGGGAGCGGGACCCGTACGGCGTTGCCTCCACGTTGGATCGACTGCTCGATCCCGCCGAGCAGCGCCGTATGCGCGGGGCAGCAGCCCGCTTTCGGATCAAGAACGGCGCGGCTGCGGCCGCTCAACTGGTAGAAGAGCTACTGGCTACCGTGCGGACGGACCGCGATCATCGCGCGGTAATCCTTCCTGCCATGCGCGGCGTGGCATTATGAGCATGGGGAAAGGAATCGTCCGGAATGCTCTGTCCGTTTTGGAGGCCTATCGTGGGCCTCGGCGGACGGGGAAGGCAGCGCGGCCAGGTGGGCTGGGTTCGTTCGAAGGCGGGCTTCAGGCCCTGCGCGACCGATGGCCTGAGATCGATGGGGCGGCGACAGCAGTGCCAGTGTTCATTCTGGCGGCCGGCTGGCGTTCCGGGTCGACGCTGCTGCAACGCATGGTTCTGGCGAATGGCCAAACGTTGGTTTGGGGTGAACCGTATGCGCATTCGAACCTAGCCGGCTCACTGATGCGGCAGGTTCATGCATTCACTGCGGACTGGCCGGAGGACAAGTGGATGGGCCGCGCCGCGCTTGCAGGCAATGGATGGACTGCGAACCTCTACCCGTCTATTGCGGATTTCGCGGATGCACATCGAGTGTTTTGGCTAAGAATGTTCGAACGCCCTGCGACAAGGGAAGGTTGGCGGAATTGGGGTATCAAAGAGACACGCTGGGGTTTGGCTGAGGCCCGCTACCTCAAGTGGCTGTTTCCGAAGGCGCGGTTGGTCTTTCTATATCGCAATCCGTACGACGCTTACGCGTCATATCGGCATTGGAGGGACTGGTACTACCGGTGGCCGGATCAGCCGATCGTGACACCGCGGCAATTTGGCAAGATCTGGCGATCCTCGGTCGAAGACTTTCTCGATGGCTGTCAGGCGTTGGACGCTCTCTTGGTGGCCTATGAGTCCCTCTTTGATCGGGAGATCCATGACCAGCTTTGCACCCACCTCGGAGAGATGTTGGTTCCGCCGGGAAGTCTGTCCCTTTTGCGTGGTTATGAGGGGCCGAGTTCAGGCCGGCCTAGTCCACTTGAGTTGGCGCGGCTGGAAACCACGGTCGAGCCTGTTGCGTCGAGGTTGGGATACGGACCGCCCTCGATCTGGGGACCGGCGCGCGCACGGAGTCGCCGGAGCAGGCGTTCGGCTTCCTCATCTCCGCAATCGGACGCTCTGGCGTAGGCATCAGCAGCCGCGACCAGGTCCTGGTCAACGCCACTGCCGGCTTCTAGCAATCTACCCAGGACTCGAAGCGCTGGGGCGTAGCCACGTCCTCCGGCCAGCCGTAGGAGCGACACTATCTCGTCAGCCTTGGCCGGGAGTTCCGGATCCTGTCGAAGCACTTCCGCCAAGTGAAACGGTGCGTCGGCGCTGCCCGCGTTGGTCGCCTTCCGGAGGAGCGCAACGGCGCGGTGGCGATCGGTGCGAACACCGCAACCGTCAAGGTAACAAAGAGCGAGGTTCTTGGCACCATTGCGGCTGCCGAGTTTCTCCGCGAGTGCAAAGAACCGGACTGCCTCGGTCTGGTCTTTCGGAACGCCGTGGCCGAGCCGATGGAGTGAACCGAGCTTGTCCAGCGCAGCGGCACTCGCGCTGGCGTAGGGTACGTCGACGGCTGTCTTTGTGGAGTCGGCGATGTCGGCCTTGGTTGCCTTGTGAAAGCGGCTTTGTGGGGCCGTCAGTTCCTCGACGTGGAGATCGAGTTGCTTGCGTAGGCAATCTCCCAACTCGCGGAGGCGGAGATACAGCGACCAGGAGTCGTCCCCTTGCGTTCGAATTTCAGCCCACAGTTTGTGGAGGCGATCATAGTCGTTGAGGGTGCGGAGATCCCTGTCTCCCAACGTAACGTCGACGCAGCCAAGGCGCGCACCGAGCATGCTCCATAGACCGTGTTCCGCGTCTGCGCCGAGGCTGCACCATAATTGCAGCCGCCGCCGCGCATCGGCGGAAATACTGCTGAGTGGCCGTGCGGGTCGCCCGTCGACCAGGGACAGTTTCACACCCTCGCGGTAGCCGGCCCGGAATGCCTGCTCCGGCGTGCCATTTGTTCGTGTCTCGCTGTAGCAACCGGTAGCAACGATGCGTTCGAACAAGCGACCAAAATCTACTGTCCCTGCCCCGTCGATGGGTGCGGCCTCATGCGTGCGCATGCAGAGGACACTGTCGCGGTGCCAGCACTTTAGGCTCCCGTTGCCGTAGACGAGACCGTTCACGCTGTTCATCGACGGCCAGGTAATGAGACGGCGGGGCGATAGATGGCGCCCGTCTAGCACCAGGTCGAAGAACGCGGGATTAACGACCGTATCCCCGTCCACGGTCAGGAAATGCGTGGAATTTGCTGCCCGAGCCGCAGCCTTATGCGCGCGGTCAATGCCGGCAACGCCATGAACGCGGCGGGCATCCGGCCGCTTGTCCTTGAGGTCCATCCAGTGCCGATCGGCCTGGGGCTCGTCATAGCTGATGAACACGATATCGAGGTCCCGGATCGGCACGAATGACCCCGGCTCCGCGGCCCCCCGGTTGTCGCCAAAATTTGCCACCATCCGGCCCCTCCGTTGCCACTTCGTGGTTTACGGAAAGCTAAGCCATTCCGACTAGATAGGGGTAGATATTTACAAGTGAGGTGCCGGATGGTCGGGACAGCCGCAACGCCGCAGCAGGAGTCCTATCTCTACGAGTTTCAAAGCCCGGCTTTGGGCGTTCAGTCCGGCGAGATATTGGCTCAGAGCAGGGCCGATGCCGAGCGGGTCCTGCGGGTGAAGCTGCGCTCGCCCCACCTGCCCACCGGGTTGCGGCTGTTGCCCAAGAGCGAGATGCGCGCCCGACAGAATCGCTTCTTGCTAAGGGCGCTATCGGCGCACCATGGCTGGGTCGAGGATGGGCACGGCGACCGGGCGCAGTTGGCCGGTGCCGACCTGAGCGGGACGACCTTGCGAAACCGCAATATGAGCTTCGCTGACCTCAACGATGCCAACCTGGCCGAGGCCGATCTGCGGGACAGCAACCTCAGCAGCAGCAATCTCCGGGGTGCGTGCCTGCAGGACGCGGACCTGCGGGGCGCCGACCTGCGCCAGGCCGACCTCAGCGATGCTGATTTGCGCGGCGCCAACCTGATCGGTGCCGATCTGGAAGGCGCCGAACTCTGGCGCGCCAATCTGCAGGGCTGTCGGATCGGTGCCAAACAACTGCACACTGCGCTGGGCTGCCGGAGTCGTTAATCCCCGGCATTCACCTCGGGGCTGTTGAAGGCGCCTCATTAACACCACAGCATTGCCTGCCCATCGTCACACCGAGGCCTAGAGCCGCGTCGATATGGTTAACGCCAGTCACCCGTATGGTTAATGGGGACGATCGAAAGTGTGTTTTAGGAGGCAGACGATGTGCCGCGTTACCAAGACGGTCGTCGGAGGTTTGACGTTGGTTTTCACAGCGTTGACACCTCCGGCAGCGAATGCGGCATGTGGAACGGAAGCAACATCGATTGCTTACGATCCGGACCGGTTGTACCGACAAGGTGTGGCGCTATACGAGGCTGGCCGCATCGAAGACGGCGAATGCATGATCAAGGCGGCGATCAGCCACGCCGTCTATCAATTCACGAACGGACCCGACCTAACCGATTGCGGCGTCGCGGACGCCATTCGGCAGATCCGGCGTTACCGGCTTGTTCTGGCACAAATCCTGAAGAACAAGGCTTAGTCCGACTTACGACTCTGGCAGGGTGCGGAGCGAGCCTTTCCTCGTCTTTGGCGCGTTCAGACTAGGCTGAACAGCCGGCTAATCGAACTGCACGAGGCGATGGACGTCGCCTGTTAGAGCGGCCTCATTAACACCACAGCATTGCCAGGCCATCGTCACACCCAGGTCTAGAGCCGTTGCGATATTGAGTCGCGGGTGACGGATGACGATGGAGGGATCGACATGGGTGGATTACTCAGCGTGCAGAGCCCAGCCGGCGCTGCCTCTCGGATGCTGTTGTCGGTTGCGGCGGCGCTTCTGTTACTGACCGCTGTGGCGGTAATCGTGAAGCCAGGAAGCGGAGCGCACCAAAGCGAAGCGCGCGCGCCGGCGGCGAGTGGCGTGGGTGTGTATTTGGCGGCCGTGCGGTGAATCGGTACCGCCGATTCAGCCTGATCCTGATGGCTCTACTGGTTATAGCCGTCGTTGCAGGTTGCAATGTGACGGTCGGCAGTCCGGAACCAATAGCAGAATCGGATAACCGGGATATGAGCGACTACTGACGGGTCACCAGTTTTCGCTCCCGGGCACGTCCTTGATCGGACCGACGATGTTGCGGGTCAGCCACCCGCCGTAAAAGCCGCCAGGCTGCGGCGTGACCTGTTCGTCCCCGAAGTAACAGGCGTCGACACGGCCCGCGTAGAAGGCGAAGTGTTCACGAATGGCGGCGTACGCCGGTTCCGGCGTCGGATAAGACCAAGCCGCATTTTGGACTTTGTGGGTGCCGACAAACAAGTGCCAGTACCGCGCTTCACCCTTCCACTCGCAGAGTGAAACCGCCTGGTCCGAGAAGCGCAAAAGGTCGGTCCGCACGTCTTGTGGCGGCAGATAATAGACAGGTGCACCCGCGGTTTCGACAACGCGTAGAGCCGCCGCCGTCGCGGCAATGTCAATGCCGGCGAAAACAATCCGGATCGATTTCATTACCGGCTCGACGCGTGGCGGCCGTGGGTAATCCCAGACCGATTCCTGGCCCGGGCCCGGCTTGGCAATTTCGTCCGGATTCGGCCGTTGGCGCGGCATCCGGCGCCAGCGTTCCATTTCCGCCCTTAATCGATCGTTAACCAAACTAGCCCACCAGACTCGCAAATGTTTGTTAGGACAAGGTGCGTAAGCTCGTTTGCGAGTCGCCCCGCGCTTGGAGACCCGATGTTCGATCGCTTGAAATTGATCCTGCTTTGGATTGCAGCCTTCGGTAGCCTGTTCTCTGCTGCCATCCTCTGGTCCGCCGTGCGGGCCGGCATCTGGATCCTTTGCGCAAGTTTGGTTTCGGGGATAAAGGTCGCCAGCGCTTTTGCGCCGCACTTCCCGTCCCGCGATGCCGAGGCATCCAATCGCGCTTGATCAGTGAATGTCCTCGGCCTCGGCCAGGGCTTTCCGAATATCATCCACCGAGAACCCGGGTGCCCGGGCTGCCGTCAACAGCAGCCGTTCGCGGCGTATCATGATGTCGATACCGCGTGGCAGGTCGGCGGCGTTTTCCTCTGGAATAACAACCGCTCCGTGGCGATCGGCGTGCAGCAGATCGTTGTCGCGCACCTGCATGCCGAAGATTGTGACCGGACAACCGAACTCGACGGGATGAACGAAGGCGTGGCTTGGCGCGACCTTGCCGGCGAGCAGCTGGAAGCCCGGCGCGATTGCGTCCAGGTCCCGGATCGAGCCGTTGGTGACCACGCCTAGACAGCCAAGTCCGGAATGAACTGCGGTATTCACCTCGCCCCAAAAGGCGCCAAAGCCAGGCCGATTGTCGAGGTCCTCGATCACCGCGATGGTCGGCCCGGGTGATGCCGCGACATGCTCGTAGTACGCAATGCGCCGCTCACGCATGACATCAGGCGGGTCGGCCGACGGAGCCATCGAACGGATGGTCGCCGTTCGGGCGTAGCCGACCATCGGCGGCAGGCTGGGGTCATGGCAAACGAAGGGCTCCGTCGTGAACCCGCTGTCGCCACGCCGACCCTGCACGACCTCGAGTGCGTTGCAGATTGTCGGGGTATCGTATTGACGGAGTTCCTCGAGGAGCGATTCAGAGTAGGTCTGGGCCATCGGTTTGTCAGAGACCTCGTGTTGTTGTCGGCCGACTACCGAGGATATGCCAGATGCCCGGCAGGAGCACGGCGGCCATTACCAACTTGGCGAGATCGCCCCAAACAAACGGAACCAGACCCAACGCAAAGACTGGCTTGTCCCAGCCGATGACGCTCCCGAGCCACAGCAAACCAGGCACATAGATCACAATGTTGCCAAGGAGCATCGCGGCGGCTGTCGTCAGCGGGTTACGGTCCCAGCCGCGCTCGGCTAGCCAGCCGCAAAGGGCCGCCGCCAAGACGAACCCAACCAAATACCCGCCCGTGGGGCCGATCATATAGGCAATGCCGATGCCGCGCTCCGGCGTTCCGGCGAAAACCGGCAAGCCAACGGCGCCTTCGGCCAAATATAGCAGCACGGTCACGCCACCGAGGCGCCAGCCGTAGGCCATGCCGATGGCGAGCACGACGAGGCTCTGCATGGTCTGGGGCACCGGGAAGAATGGGATGTTGATCTTGGCCGAAATCCATAGGGCCGCGCTGCCGATGACGGCGAGCAGAACGCCGCGGGTCATGCCGCCGACGGCCCTGCCCTGCCCGGCCGGCCAGATGAGCTCCGCAAGGCTATTCGCCTGGACGGCGGGAGCGTTCATATTATCCTCACTGAAACAAGCCGGTGCCTGTAGCAGTTCTCGGGCAATTGACCCGCGGCTGCAAGGGGAATTGGATCCGGAGCGGCCGAACCCGGCGCGCGCCGACCTCAAGGAGAAAAACTAGGGAGATCCGCCGCAATGCCGTTCATGCCGTCTCTACCGGAAAACGCCTCACTCCTCGATATCTTCAAGAGATTTCCAGACACGAATCGGCCGTTGATCGAGTTCCATGAGGCGCTCCTACGGGCGCCTAGCCCGTTCACGGAAGCGGAACGCGAGTTGATTGCCGCGTTCGTATCGAGGCGAAATGGCTGTGGCTATTGCTCCGGCGTGCACACCCTCACTGCGGAGAAGCTCGGGGCGGACGAAGGGCTGGTCGACCGTCTGGTCGAGAATGTCGACGCGGCGGACGATAAGATGCGGCCTGTCCTGCAATATGCCGCGAAATTGACCGACCAACCGTCCGGTATGACCCAAGCTGATGCCGACGCGGTGTACGCGGCTGGTTGGGACGAGGAAGCGCTGTACTACCTCGTGGCGACCACTGCGTGCTTCAACTACATGAATCGGCTCGTCGAGGGCCTGGGAATCAAATTCGATCCCGCCTATGCCGGCGTCTCCTCGGACCGTTTGTCGAAGCGCGGCTATCTACCATTGCTGCATCTCATGAAGACGCCGTGAGTTCACCGTCCGCGTCATCCTTGCAAACGGAAGTCGCCGTCATCGGCGGCGGTATCGCGGGAACGGCAACGGCCTACTTCCTGGCAAAGGCCGGCCTGCCGGTGATGCTGTTCGAGAAGGGCCGCATTGCCGGTGAGCAATCGTCGCGCAATTGGGGCTGGGTGCGGAAACAAGGGCGCGACCCGCGCGAAATACCTGCGATCATCGAGAGCCTGCGGATCTGGGAGGGCCTGGAGAAGGAGCTGGAGGCCGATCTTGGCTGGCGGCGGGCAGGCGTAACCTATGTCGCCGAAACCGACGCGGATATGGCGCGCTTCGCACAATGGGCGGAGTACGCGAGGACGTACCAACTGGATACTCGCCTGTTGTCGGCGGCGGAGACGGACGCACATGTGGGGCAAACCGGGCGCCGCTGGAAGGGCGCGATGTACACGCCAAGCGACGGGCGTGCGGAGCCGCGCAAGGTCGTGCCGGCCATGGCGCGGGCTGCGATGAAGCGTGGGATACGGGTGTTCACCAACTGTGCCGTGCGGGCGGTTGAGACTGAGGGCGGCCGTGTTTCAGGAATTGTTACGGAGCGTGGACCGGTGAAATGCCGGTCCGTTGTTTGCGCTGGCGGTGCTTGGACCCGGCTATTCTGCCGCAACCTCGGCATCGACCTGCCGCAACTAGGCGTCACCGCCTCGGTGATGCGAACCACCGCAGCGCCGCTTGTCACCGAATCCGCCGTGAGCTGTGGCGGCGTTGCGTTCCGCCGACGTCAAGACGGCGGCTACACGGTCGCCGGCCGCGGCGCGATACGTTTCGACCTGATACCCGATGCTCTGCGGCAGGCGCGCGCATTCGTGCCGGGCTATCGCATGGTCCGCAAGAACATGAAGATACGCTTGTCCTCTGCCTTCTGGCGGGACGCGTCGACGCCGCGGACCTGGCGCGCCGATGCGACCACGCCGTTCGAGCGACTGCGCACGCTGGATCCCTCCCCCGACAGGTCGGCGCTGAGCAAGACATTCGCGAAACTGCGCGAACTGTATCCGGCGTTCACTGACGTCGGAATCGCTGAAACGTGGGCCGGCTTTATAGAAACGACGCCGGACGCGGTGCCGGTCATGTGCGCCGTCGATCGGCCGCATGGGCTGTTCATTGCGACCGGCTTCTCCGGCCATGGATTCGGGATGGGTCCAGGAGCTGGTCTGCTGATGTCCGAGCTCGTGCAGAAGGGCGACGCGCGGGTCGACATGTCGCCGTTTCACATATCCCGATTCCAGAACGGCACGCGCCCTATGCCCTACGCATTTATCTAGCTCGGCTGGCTCGGCGACCGGTCGCCAGGATGCGCCGGCTTAAGGCCGCATCGGGGTTGACTAAACCGTTGGGGTCCAAGGGCCGTGGACGAGGATCGCCTCGTCCGGTCCCGGCCATGGCGGGATCGTGACCGCGACGGCGGCGAGCGGCTCGCTGCCATCGGTACGGAACTGGAACGGTGTGCCGACCGGGATGGTCAACGAGACACCGGCATGAACATCGACGGTTTCGCCACCGCGCCACATCCGGCCGCTACCGCCCGTGAAGAACCAAACTTCTTCAACCGTCCGATGCCTGACGGGCTTCGAGACTTTCCCTGGCGGCAACGTGAAATGCGCCATACTGCCGCCCGCGAGCCGGCACAGAAGGCGTACCTCCGAGCCATCCGGCGCCATGACATCGGCGGCCGGTGGCAGGTGGATTGTTTCGGGTGAGACCAATTGACCTACGGCAACGCGACCGGCAGCCAGACATTGAAGGTCGTGCCGACGCCGGGACTGCTGTCCGCCTCGATGCGGCCCCCCATCGCCTGGCAGAGACGTTTGGTGATGGCCAAACCCAAGCCGGTGCCGCCGTACTTGCGTGTGGTTGAACTATCGCCCTGAGAGAACTCGTCGAACACGACGTCAATCTGGTCGGGTGACATGCCGATGCCGGTATCCGTTGCGGTAATCCGCAATTGGGAGGAGCCATTCGCCGCCTCAATGCCGAGCCGCAGGCTAACCTGGCCGTTTTCGGTGAACTTACATGCATTACTGAGCAGGTTGATGATGATCTGACGTAGCCGTACGGCGTCGGACCGAACGGCTTGCAAGCCGGGATCGCATTCCACTTGGAAATGATTGTTGTTCTTGCGCGCCATCGGCGTGATGGCCGTCTCGATTTCGCCGATCAGGCCGGCGATCGAGAATTGCTCGTAGTCGAGTTGTACCTTGCCGGCCTCAATCTTCGAAAGATCGAGGATTTGGTCGATCAGCGCCAGCAGATGTTTGCCGGCACGCGACACGCGGTCCAACGGTTCATTAACGTCGACGGGATCGGCCGATTGGACCTCCTCCTGCAACATCTCCGTCAGGCCGATAATTGCGTTGAGCGGCGTTCGCAGCTCATGGCTCATATTAGCGAGAAAACGGCTCTTGGCGCGCGCGGCTTCCTCGGCCTCTTCCTTGGCCTGCTGCAGCGCGATCTCGGCCCGCTTGCGCGCGGTAATATCGCCAATTGATCCGGCCAGCCGGTAAACGCGGCCGCCCGCATCACGGACGCCAATGCCACGCGCGCGAACCCAGATGTGACTCTTGCCAGGCACCAATATGCGTATGTCTGTCTCGTAGAACTCCGTCTCGCCCTTCAGATGCGCGCTCATCTCCTGGCGAAAGCGCGCGCGGTCTTCCGGGTGGAGTCGAGGTTGCCAACCCGACGCCGGAACAATCTTGTTGCCGTCGAATTCAAGACTCAGGAGCTCCTTGAACCGCTCCGACACGTGCAAGGTGTCGGTCTCCAGATTCCAGTCCCACATGCCTTCGTTGGCGCCGCGCAATGCCAGTACGTAGCGCTCCTCGCTGTCGCGCAACGCCTGTTCGGCGATCTTGCGGGCGGTGATGTCGCGGAAAAAGCCTTCCAGATAGGCGAGTTTGCCGGTTGCGTCGCGGACGGCGCGGGCGTTCTCGGTCACCCAGATGATCGATCCATCCTTGCGCCGGGCTCGTAGTTCGAGGTTTTCGAGAACACCCTTCTCAAGGAGAGCCTGTATCTGCCGCTCGCGCTGCCCCGGCGCCCCGTGCACCTGGGTCGCCATGTCATTCACAGACGACATGAGCTCCTCGGGGCTATCGTAGCCGAGGATCCTGGCGCCCGCCGGATTGACCCGGAGAAAACGGCCGTCGAGCGTGGTTCGATACATGCCTTCGGGCGCGTGCTCGAAGATCGCCCGATAGTCGCGCTCGGTCTGGCGGTGCTCTGTTATGTCCCGGTAGAACGAGACGTAGCAGCCGTCCGGCAGGCGGCGACGGGTTATCTCCAGAATGCGATGTCTTGTCGCAAATTGTTCGATTGCGCTGAGACTGATGTCGTCAAGGAAACTGTCATATCGCCGTTTCACCAGGTCTTCTACGTCACCCGGTCCGTAGTCGCCGCGCCGGGCTCGGTACCGGAAAAGATCCCGGAAGTTGTCACCGGGCCGAAACGCGTCGGTCGGCAGGTCGTACAACTCAAGGAAGCGCTGGTTGAACGCCGTGACGTTACAAGAGCCGTCCATGATAGAGATGCCGTCCTCCATGCTTTCGAGGACGGCATCGAGCAGTTGCTCGGCCGCGCCGGCGGGCCTCGCCGACCGCCGCGCCTGACCGGCAATGGCGCGGCACCGCGCCACCAGCGATTTGTCGGAATCAGGGCCCATTAGGGGGTGAGTCTCGCTCCCGGCTTGCATGAGCGGCCTTTACCACACGTCTCAGCGTCTGGGTGTGTCGACGATCATACATCCGTAATCACGGCTGGCGTAAGATGCCCGCGGTCGTCACTGGATAATCCATCCCTTTCAGCCGCGTGTCGTGATGAGGACGATCTATCTATGATGGTCGTTCCTCAGACCGCCTTCACGTATTTGATGAACGGCGTGACACTTGCGACCTGGTCGTAGAGGTGGCGCGCGCGTTCATTGAAGTTCTGGGTTAGCCAGTACACCTGGCTGGCATCGTGTTGCGCTGCAGCATCGACGACTTTGTCGATTAGCGCACGGCCGATGCCTTCGCCACGTGCGTCGTCCGACACGTATAGATCCTGCAGATAGCAGTACGGGCCGTGGGTCCAGCAGGACGCGTGGAACAGGTAGTGCACAATGCCGACCAAACGGCCAGCCGGGATCTCTGCGCAATAGCCATAGGGACCTTCGCCGTCGGCCAGGAGACGCCGCCAGGTCGTTGTATAGATGCCCGGGGGCAGCTCGGTCTTGTAGAACCTGAGGTATCCGCGCCAGAGCTCTACCCACTGATCATGGTCCGGGTCGGTCAGAGGCCGGATCGTGAATGACATGGCTGTCCTCGTGTCTCTATGGGGGCCCGTTCTCGGGAAGGCCGCGACGCCGTACACGCCACCACTCGGTCACGCAATCTGAGGGACCAGGATTGGTGATGCCGCGAAGGAGGAAGATACCGCGCAGTTGTGCTTCGACCAATGCGTCGGGCAGGTTGGACTGGCGTGATGCATCAACGCGCAGCCAGGTGCAGGGGTGCAGACTGCCATACTGCACCAGCGTCGCTATGGATGCGGCCAGTACCAGGAAGAGCGCGAGTGCCGCGTACAGGGTGACTTTCCGCAGCATCAATTCCGATCGGTCAAGGCATGGGCCGGTTTTGCGGCCCTGGGTTCGACCCGCCTAACTCCTATACTGGCGCATGATGAGGTCGAAAACCGATGAGGCGACTGTCGCGCCGTTGACTTGGATGTCGAGCCCATGCGTGCCGGGATAGTAAACTCGTGTCGTGACCTTGCGCATCGCGTGACGCCGGCGAAGTGCCGCCCTATCGCCGGCGCCGAGTCTGATTGTCTTCCACTTGAAGACCTTCGGCGAGAGCGTCCCATTGGCCTTACGGTGGTGGACGATGTAGTCGATGACAAGATCTTGCGGCGCATCGGAGGTCGAGGTCAGCGAAAGCTCGAACTCCAGGACGGACCCCAGCGTAACCTGAGGCGTCGCGACCGACAGCCGCGTTTCTTTCAGTCGCGCCGCGTCGTAGCCGAGTGCTGCCAGCGCCGCTGGGTGGCCACGCTTGACGAGCGTGCGGCAGGCTTGGCGGATCAGGCGCCGTCGCGGGGCCGGTGCGTCGGCGAGCCAGTCCTTGGCCAGGCCGGCGACGAGATCGGGGTGGTCCTTGGCGATATCGTTCAAGCTGTTGGCGACGGACCGACGAACATACTCCTCCGGGTCATCACGCAGTGCCGTCAGCAGCGGCAGCAACGGTGCTGGGTCCGAGATGAACATGGGTAGCCGCGGGGCCCAAGGAAGGCGCGGCCGCGTGCCTTCCGAAACCAGACGCCTGACATGCTGGCTCGGATCGTCGACCCAGTCAGGAAACCTGGAGAGACAACGCTCCGGTTCGGCCAGTATCAAATAGCGAATGCCGAACTCCGCGCTGAAACGCTTGGTCAGATCGCGCATCAGGTCGAGCGCGAGATCCAGGTGCGCGGCTCCTTGGCGACCGACGAACGTGCTGACCGGCATAATCGCCCAGCCGGCAATTCCATCCGTGGTGGATGTGATTTCCCCGCTGCCGTCCTGAATGGGGGCGAGGGTCTCTCGCAGGATGGCCGCGGCTTGCCCGAAGTCCTTGGGTAGGAAGCGTTCCAGGGCGCGCTCGATCTGCTGCGACCGCTGTTTCAGTTCGAGCTCGTCGAGATCTTGGGAGGCCGCGGTTATAAACCCGGCCTGATCAATCTCTGGCCAGACCCGCGCCAAATGACGAGCCACATCGTGGATCAGTTGGTGGTTGAACAGATTCTTGAGCGGTTCGGGCAAGGGTCGGCGCGCTCGCCTTGTTTCAGTCCACCATGAGACGGAACGCAAAAGGAGAGTCTCGCCCACCGGCGACTATTCGGTTTTCCCCTGCCGGAATCTCGACCCTGTCCCGACCGATATCGCCGCCAAGCAGGGTGCCGTTCACTTCGGTGCCGAACGCCGTATAGAAATCTCTGATGAAGAGGCGGCCATCGTCCTTCTGTATCGCAAAGTGGACGGTCGCCAGGCGGTAGGGAGTGGTGTCCGCGACCGTGAAATCGATGTCGATCGGCAGGGGTGAGTCGTCTTCGGACGGTGCCCGTCCGAAAAAGAATGGCAGCACTTTTAGAGGATGGCCATCTGACGGTAGAAGCTCGGCCGTGCGGTCGCTGTCCGGCAGCAAGCGAATGCCTGTCTGCGACGGCTGATCTGATCGTTTGCCGGATTGTGCAACCGGTACCGAGCTCGCGCCGGTCACCGCTTCGGTCAGTGCTGTGTCGGCACGGCGCAGGCGTTCAGACAAGCGGACCAATAGGTCGAGCGCGACGTCGCCGTTCGCGCTGACGCGCCGCAGGAATTCAACCGACTTCATGAATTCGACGGAGGTCGGCCGGGCGGCTTTAAGGGTCGCACTGCGCGTACGGCCTTCCAGCGCACCCATTTCACCGAAGTATTCGCCTTCGCGGATGGTGCCAATGAGCGTATCGCGGCTGCCGTGGTGCTTCAGCACCTCAATCTCTCCGGCAAGAAGGCGTCCGACGAGGTCGCTGGCGTCACCCTCGCGAAAAAGGATCTCGCCGGTCGAATAGTTCCGAGTGGCGCCCTTTTCAGCGGGTCCCTGTCGCGGTGTCTTCCTACGCCACACGGCTTCCTCCTGCCCCGGTCCCAGCCCAATCGGGTCCTTCCGGCTGCGCATCGATACCGGTATTAAACGAGGATGTCGAACATCGCGCAAACGGCCTGGATCGAATGACCTTCGTGCTCTCGAAGGTGGGGTGGATCGTCCTACAGCCGAGCAATCTGCTGTTGCTCCTCCTGCTTTTCGGATTCTTGCTGCTACGCATCGGGCGGCGCTTGGCCGGCCGCCTGGTGATCGGCGTCGTGCTAGCTATTCTGGTAGCTGTCACTGCCCTGCCGGTTGATGGATGGCTGGCACGGCCACTGGAGAACCGTTTTCAGACGGCCACGCCCCTGCCGGCGTCGGTCGAAGGTGTTATCGTGCTCGGGGGTGCCGTTGTCACACAATTGACGGCCGATCACGAACAACCGGCGCTGAATGATCGGGCGGAGCGGATGACGATGGCTGTGACCTTGGCAAATACTTTCCCGGACGCCCGGGTTGTATTCACTGGCGGGTCCGGCCGGCTGACCGGCTCGTCCCTTCCGGAGACGGCTGTGGCGAGCCAACTCTTTGCGCAATTGGGCCTTTCGCCCGAGCGCGTCGTCTATGAAGACATGTCGCGCAACACTTACGAGAACGCTGTGTTCAGCAAGGAGCTTGTTCAGCCGAAGCCGGATGAGACCTGGCTGTTGGTGACATCCGCGAGCCACATGCCACGCTCCGTCGGCGTTTTTCGACGCGCCGGTTGGCCCGTTGTTCCGGTGCCCGTCGATTACCGCGTGCCAGCCCGACTTGTCCCGCGCCTCTCTCTCGGAGGCAGTCTCGCCCGGCTTGATGAGGCCGCGCGTGAATGGGTCGGGCTGGTCGCCTATCGGCTGCTCGGCCGGACGGACAGCTTCTATCCGGCGCCGCGAGACCAGAACTAGATCTGAGCGGCTGGTAAGCGCGCGGTCACGTGCCGACGGCCGTTGATCTCGGATACCCTACCGGCCCACATATCACGGATCGCTGATGCCAGAATTGCGGTCAAGGTTCTTGTAACTCGGCGGCCGGCAAAAGAGGTCGGTACCGGTGATCGGTGCGGCTGCTGTCGACGATCAAGGCTGTCGACGACATTGCTCCAGAACAATTCAACCTCGGTGTCGCTGCCCTCAAATCGCGCAGCCATGCGCACCGCGAAATCGACCGCCGCCTCGCCATAGTGACGATGGACGACAGTCGCGTACGCATCAATATCTTGCGTTCTCAAATCCGGCCCCCACCAAGAAACTTCAAGCGCCGAGACCGTCGCGCTATGCCCGGATTCGCGACTAGTGCGCGTTGGTGGGCGGGTCGTTCTTTCTTGGGGCCGGCTTATAGCCGCATCGAACGCGGTCCGTCGGTGTAGATCTCGAACGGGCGGTTGGGGCGCGGCTCGCCGGATGCCGTCGCAGGCTCACCCGACAACTCGAGGCCTGCGACGATTATCTGGACGCGCTCCGCTTCAAAAAGGGGCAGCAAAACGACCTCCGCATCCAAACTGTGTGATGCCGAGAACTGAACCTTGCCGTTGGCGTGCATCGGGTGTTTTTCACGCACGACAGCCGCGTATGCCTCGAAGATGGAGCCTGCCGTTTGGTTGTACAGTTTGTGATCGACGGAATGACCGGTGCTGTCCCGGCCGACGGTTTCGGTGATCCCCGTACCCACGAGACGATGCCGGAAGCTCAGCGGATCGTGCAGGACGTCGATCAAGAGGATCTGCTTGAGCAACTTCGGCAACGCGGCGGGATCGAGAGCATCGCGGCCAGGTCGACCGTCCGTCTCAGCAGCGAGGCGGACCCAGTGCTCCACAAGTTCCTTCAGCTGGTCGCTGACAACGGCGTCCATCCCACGGCTCCATCAGAGTGACCAACACCACGGACGAGTGATGCACGTCCAAGGACCGGCTTATATGGCTTATACAACTGTCCGTCACCGCACGAAATCGTGCTAGTTAGACAGATCCGCCTCGGCTTCGATTTCCACGTCGTACGGCTCGACTAGGGCCGCAACCTCGACCAGGGAGTTTGCAGGGCGTACCTGACCGAAGTAGCGACCATGGGTGGCGGCAATGGCTTCGCATGGCTTTATGTCTCTCACGTATACGCGGGTTCGGACGACGTCGGCGAGCGTGCCGCCAAGGGATGAGATGCTGGCGGCGATCTTATCGAGGATGAATACCGTTTGGCCGACCGGGTCGCCGGGACAGACGACCTCGCCTGCACCGTGGGTGGCGGTTGTCCCGCTGACCAGGATGCGATTACCGATGCGTAACGCACGGCTGTAGCCGCCGATTCCCTCCCAGATACTACCGGAGTCAATGCGGCTACGGTCGGGCCGCGCCGGGTCGGTGACCGTCTTGTAGACCTTGGGTAGCTGTTCGAGGTGGTGACTGAGATCTCCTGACGCGGTCAGGAATGGCGGCCTCCGGTACTCGTCACCGCAGTCGCCGGGGATTCGTTCGACCTGGGCGAGCGCCGCTTCGATTTTGGCGTGATCCTCTCCGTCCAGAGCAAACGAAAAGACCCGGACGTTGTCGTCGCGATGTTCGGACTCACCAAGGCGGGCGCCAACGATGACGCCGGCCACGGCAGGTTGCTCAAGCACCCAGCGGGTCGCGATGTTGGCGACCGAAACCGCATGTTTGCGCGCGACCGATGCGACGGCTTCGAGGACGTTCTGCAGAACATGCCAACCGCCAAGCGTTTCGATGAAGCGTTGGTACTTCATCTTGCTCCAGTCGGTTACGTGTGCCGGCGCCTCCGCACCAACCCATTTGTCGGACAGGAAGCCACCGCCCAAGGTGCCGTATGCCAGTATGCTGACGCCGTTCTCAAGACAGAACGCCGACATGTCGCCAGCCGCACGGCGGTCCAACAGAGAAAAGCTGACCTGGTTGGACACGACCGGAACGCCGTGCTTGACCAGGACCCGAAGATGGTCGGTGTCGAAATTGGTGACGCCGAGGTGGCCGATCAGTCCCTCGTTCTGCATAGCCACGAGTTCGCGCATGGCATCCAGATAACCCGGATGCTCGAACATCCACCAATGGAGCTGCAACAGGTCGATCTTAGGGACGGCCATGCGATCCAGGCTGCGCTGGACCGCCGCGCGAGCGACCGCGGCCGTCATGGCGCCGGGTTGCGGACACCACTTGGTCAGCAACGTGCCAGGCGTGCCCGGCGACCGGTGCTCCATGAAACGGCCGGCGATGAGCTCCGCGCTGCCGTAGTGGTCGGCCATGTCGAAGGTGTCGAAGCCGGCGGGCGCGTAGTCCGCCAAGGCACCTGCCGCTTGATCGAGGTCGAGGTCCGAGCCGCCGCGCTCCATATCAGCGACCTGCCACAGCCCGGTGACAAGACGGCTGATCTCAAGGCCGGGCGCAAGCGTGCGCCGCTCAATTCCTGCCATGTGCGGGCTCCGTTCGACTTTCGGCTGCCTGGCAATAAGATAGCCTTAGCAAGGAAGACTGGGCGGCGATAGGCAATGGCCGATGACGAATTCGAGCTTTACGATCTCAAGATCGAGTGGGTGGCCGGTAAGAAGGCTTGCTGGTGCGGCGGCAAGGCGGGCGACCACTTCTTTCTGCGGGGCGAGCATATCGAAATGCCGGCGGGTCAGACCTGGTCCATATACACCTTCGCGCCGTTGCTGCCTCTCCTGCCGGCGAAACAGCGCAAGACCGACGCGAATGATTGGATGACAACCGACACCGAGATTGCCTGCCCCGACGTCAATTGCGGGTCGCGGTTCCGGGTCACGAGGGTCGGCACGCGGCGGTTTCGCCATGCGGATACTACCGGTACGAAGCGCGAGCCCAGAAATGGGTGAAATCGAGCGCGTCGAGCTGGCTCCGGGGTACTCGATCTCTCGCCTTCTGAAGGGTGGCTGGCACCTGGCCGGTGGTCACGGGGCGGTGGACCGGAGCGCGGCGATCCGGGACATGGCCGCTTTTGTAGAAGCGGGGATAACGACGTTCGACTGCGCCGATCACTACACCGGCGTCGAGGCGCTGATTGGCGAGTTTCGCGCCGCTTACCCGACGTTGGCGGAGAGCGTGCAAGTTCATACCAAATTCGCGCCCGACTACGATCGGTTGCCGACTGTCGACCGCGCATATGTGGAGGAGATTATCCATCGATCCCTACGCCGGCTGAGGGTCGAGCGCCTAAACCTCGTGCAGTTCCATTGGTGGAACTATGCGGTGCCTGGGTCCATCGAGACGGCTTTGATCCTGCAGGACCTCAAGCAGGCCGGGAAGATCCGCTACATCGGGACGACCAATTTCGATACGGAACAACTATCCGCCTTACTCGATGCCGGCGTCGACATCCTGACAAATCAGCCGCAGTACTCGCCGATCGATCAGCGGCCGGAGGGCAGCCTAATCCATCTATGCCAGAGTCGCGGGATTCACCAGCTGTGCTACGGGACGCTAGCCGGCGGGTTCTTCTCCACGGATTGGCTTGGGAAGCCCGAGCCGTCGGCGCCGTTCAACAACCGCTCCCTCACCAAATACAAGCTCATCATCGAGGATTTTGGCGGGTGGGACTTGTTCCAGGATTTGCTTCGCGTCCTGGACGGTCTCGCGAAGAAGCATGGGTCGAGTATTCCCCTCATTTGCCTGCGTTGGGTGCTGGACAAGCCAGGCGTGGCTGGGGCAATCGTTGGGGCAACGTCCGCCCGTCATCTCACGGAGAATCTGCGGGTCTTCGACCTCAATCTGGAGGACGCGGACCGTGCCGCCATCGACGGGATTCTCGCTCGGCGCACCGGACCATCGGGCGACTGCTACACCCTGGAGCGGGACAAGGACGGCCGCCACGGTCGCATCATGCGATACAATCAGAATGCCGTGGAGGCGGGCTAGGCCTGCTCCAACAAGCGACCGAAACCTGACTGCGGGCCAAGACCGAGGCGCCGCGCGCACTGCCAGTAGGTGGCCTGATTGCTGGTGATGACAGGTTTGGCGTGATGCCGTTCCAGTTCGTCGATGAGATTCAGAACGGGCAGGTCCGTGCAGCTGACGAAGAGCGCGTCCGCCGTGCCGTCGTCGACCGACGCCACAACGCCGCGAATCTCTGATGGCGATATCCCGCTGATATCGCAACCGCCGCGACGATCGAGGCCGGCGGCGGCGACAACCTCCACGCCATGCTCTTCGAAGTACGCCTTCTCGGATTCGTACACCCACTGGACATAGGGCGTGGCGAGACCGATTCGGCTGGCGTCCAAGGCGCGAATGGCGTCCAGCACCGCTGCCGCGGTCGTGGTACATGGCACACACGCTGCCGCGGTCATCGCGTCCCGCAAGGCTTTTTCCGCCATCACGCCCCTGAAGAAACTTGCTGAGGTACAAGCGAATGCGACAGTGCCCACACCGGCCTTGGCCAGCTGGGCCGCGAGGTCTGGCGCGGCTTCGGCCATCTGCGCAAACTGCCCGACCAGTTCCAGGCTCTGGTCAACATCGGCCCGCGTGAAATGCAGGCCGACATTCCCCGGGCACAACAGCCGGAAATCATCTTCGACCGTCACATTGATCGAAGGGACGATACAGCCGATCCGATTCACGTTATCCGCCGTGGCTTGGACCAAAAGAAAAAGGGGCCAGCGTGAGCTAGCCCCTCGACCAGTGTGGCGCGGGCAGCTCAGCTAGTTGCTGGCCACCGTCGCTTTGATTTCCTGAACGGTTTCGAGCGGGATTTGCATGACCTCCTCGTACGAGCCGTCGACGAACTTCTGGCCGATGAACGGTACGGCGACGTCACCGAAATCGTCGAACTCGACCGGACCGGTCGGGCCAACGTAGCGGACCTTCTTACCTTCTTGCAGGGCCGCGATGGCTTGCCGATAGCCGTCGACCTCCGCCAAGAACGGCTCGCCCTCGGGGCCAGTGAGATCCCGCACGTACTTTGCAAGGGTCAGCCCATCGTGGGCATCGTCATTGATGGCGGCGGCGACATGCGCCAACGCAATCAGCGCCCCAGCGTCGTAACCGGATGCGCGACCGGGACCGTCGGCACTGATTTCCCAGCGGGCTTGCATGTCGCGTTCAAGCAAATCGACGGATGACGGTTCTGGCGTGCCGGGCGTGATAAACCACGCGTTCTCTAGCAATTCAGACGGTAGGTTATCCGTGAAAGCGGCGTCGTTCATGCCCTGGGCCATCACCATGCCGTCCGGGCCTTCGAAGCGGACCCACTCGCGGACCATTTTTAGGCCGTCTTGCGGCGTCGACAACATGTAAAGGGAGTCGGGGCCACCTTCGAGCGCCTTGTTTACTTCCGAGCGGTAGGAAGCCTGGTCGGCATTGTATGCCACCGAATTGGCAACAGTCCCTCCGAGGGTTTCGAATGCCGCTGTGAATTCTGCTTGATTGTTCACGCCCCAATCGTTGTTGAGGTAGATGATCGACGGGTTCCGGAATCCGGCATCCCACGCCATCTTTGCCGTGGCGACGGCTTGGAGAGAGTCGGCCGGTAGTGTGCGGAAGAACAGACCTTTGGTTTCGCCGTTACGCGCCATGTTAGTGAAAGTAGATGAGGTGGACGCCGTTGCGATGACCAGGACGTTCTCCTCAACCGTCACAGATGTGAGAAGCGGTGCCGTGATACCCGACGAGATCGGTCCGACCAGAGCGGTTACGCCCTCCAGGTCGATAAGCTTGCGGGCTGAATCGACCGCCACATTGTTCTGCGTTTGGGAATCGCGGACGTCGTAGACAAGCTCACAGCCAATGTCGCCGCGCGCCTCGTTCACCTGCTCGACGGCCAGTTGGGCCGCCTTTGAGATCGGTACGCCGAACGCACCGTAGGATCCGGTCAATGACAAGACCGAGCCAACCCGGTACTCGCAGTCCTGGGCTTGCGCCGTGCCGCCCGGCAGCCAGAATGCCAGCACCGCAGCGCCGGCAAGGATGCCCGAGATTTTCATTTGTGGTGTTTTCATGCCGTGCTCCCGCCCCAAGAAACTGATGGATGTTTGATAGCCGAAATATTTCTCCCATAATAAGCGCCTGTTCTCGGACGAGTCACCACT
>CAJICA010000110.1_pt1 | contig 27952 bp, 32 predicted proteins | sample 9199501 | NCBI WGS metagenome assembly CAJICA01 (sample SAMEA7708319, study PRJEB35096) | sediment metagenome | biome: marine neritic benthic zone biome [ENVO:01000025]; feature: sediment [ENVO:00002007]; material: shallow marine sediment [ENVO:03000034] sea grass bed [ENVO_01000059] ... | reverse complement strand
GCCTCGATGCACGATGACAGGATGCCGAAATGACGGTTTAGGAACGTCGCCGTCTCCGCCGCCGACAAGCGCTCGGCCAAGGCGCTGAAGCCGCGGATGTCGGTGAACATGACTGTGACGTCGCGCAGCCGGGACACCGCCGTGCCCGGATCGCCACGACGCATCAGGCGCAGCACGAGCGACTTCGGTACGTACATCTCGAATTGTTTCAGCGCGCCGGTCATCGCGTTGAAGGCGGCGCCGGCGCGGGCAAGCTCGCGGATGCGGCTGTCCGGCACGGTCGGCGCGTTGGCCAGGTCGAGCGCCTCGAGACGGCTGGCCGCGTCGGTTAGCCCACGGACCTGCCGCGTGATGTGCTTCCCGAAGGCCAGCGCCGCGGCGACCGACAGGATGAGAATCAAAACGCCGGCGCCGACCGTCATCCAAAGGCGCCGCAATTCGGCTGTCGCGTCGCCTTCCCGCAGCGTTAGTCCGATCAGCCACGGCTTTTCGCCAAATCCGGCCAATTGCCGAGTCAAAACGACCGTCTCCGCGCCCTCGTAACCGACGATCCCGTACTGCGCGACGTCGAAGACCTGCCGTTCCTCAGCGAGTAAGAGCTGCAGTCCCGGATCATCGAAGTCCCGCAAACTCGGCAGTGGTGCGCCGTCGATGATGCCGGTGCGCCGGGCCGCCTCGACCAAGTTCGGGTGGGACAGAACCTGGTTTTCCCCGTCCAGCACGAAGGCTCGTTCGCCATTCTGCGACTGCATATCGGCCAGGAAATCAGCCAACTGGCCCAGCTTGATCGCGATCACGACCGCGCCGGTGACCGTCCCATCGATCCGCACCGGAGCGGCGGCGGCCAACACCGGTTCACCGATCTGGCTGGCCCAAATCGGCGGCAACCAAACCGGGCCGTCGAATCTTGTAAGGCTTTCCAGCATCTGCCGGATTTCGCCCACCGACTTGCCCGCCCTTGGGTGAAAATCGCGCGCACGGTCGGAATCGCCGACCATTTGCAGCACATCGCCCTGCTTGCCGCCGTAGGTGATGGCGCCAGCTTGGGGCAGCGCCGACAGCGCGCCAGCAAACGCGGACATCATCTGCCGCTCGTTGTCGGGCGCCAACTCGCCGTTTTCGACCTTCGCCGCCAGGGAGGCGGCAGCCGTGCCAACCGGGTCTAGCTGGCCGCGGATGTTTGTCTCGAGGAGTTCCAGGCTGATGTCGGCCCGGTCCTGCAGCAGCGACAGCGTGTTCTCACCGGCGCTGCGCAAGCTGATCAGGAGGGCGCTACCGACCGCAACGGCAACCAAAACGACGATGCCGCCGACCAGCGCCATGGCCAGCGGTACCTTGGCGCGCCGCCGCCGTCGGCCCGAACCCGACGCCACCGATACGGGCGTCCTTCCGGCAACCTCCACCGCCTCCGTCACGCCATATGACTTGGGCGGCCAGGCCAGGGGTTACAAGGACGGCCGCCCGCGCAAAAAAATGCGTCCTTTCTGCGCAAGCCTCGTCATACGAACTGAGCAAAGATCAACGATGGAGACGAATATGCGCCTACAACTCGCCCTCAATGTCCGGGACATCGACGAGGCCACCGCCTACTACACCAAGCTGTTCGCGACGCCGCCCCATAAGCGGCGGCCAGGCTACGCCAATTTCGAGGTCGAGCAGCCGCCCCTCAAACTGGTGCTGTTCGAAAACCCCGGGGCGCGCGAGCGCCTCAATCATCTCGGCGTGGAAGTCATGGATGCCGAGACGCTGTCCGCGGCGCACGACCGGCTCGACCGCGACCGCATCCTCGACGAGGTCGAGCAGTCCAACACCTGCTGCCACGCGACCCAGGACAAGGCCTGGTCGCACGAGCCCCAAGGCTTACGTTGGGAGTGGTATCGCATCACGGACGACGCGCCCGATGAAGAGCTCGACAGCCCGGTTGCCACGTGCTGTGCACCCCGCGTAGCAGCCGGACGCGCCAGTGGCTGAGTTAACCCCCGAGGCCTGGGCTGGGTTCAAGAATGCCCTCGGCACCTATGTACGGCGGCGTGTCGGCCCGGCCGAAGCCGACGATCTGATCAGCGACATCCTGGTTCGCCTTGTGCTGCATCAGGGCGCGCTCGCCGCCGCAACCCATCCGCTGGCCTGGCTGCGCCGCACGGCCGCCAACGCCATCGCCGACCACTACCGGTCCCGGGCCGCCGAACGCCGGGCGCTAGACCGCGCCGGACAAGAGAGTGCGCTGTCGCATCCCACCGCGACCCTTCCCGACGCGGCGCCCGACGCCGCGGCCGATATCGCCGCCTGCCTCATGCCCTTTATCCACGAGCTGCCGGAAGCTGACCGCGACGCATTGCTGCTGACCGACCTTGGCGGCATGACGCAGAGCGCGGCCGCATCTCAGCTCGGCCTCAGCGCCTCCGGCATGAAGTCGCGCGTCCAGCGGGCTCGGGCCAAGCTCAAACGCCGTCTGCTGCGGTGCTGCGCCATCGAAACCGACCGGCGCGGCGGCATCGTCGACTACCAGAGACGGACCACACCGTGCCGGCCGACCTGTATGCCCGTTACCAAGAACGCCGGGGCAACGGCCGCTCATCGGACGGCGGGATATTCGGGGCATCCTCGTACCGGCGCCCCCTGAACAGATCCGCGATTTGCTTCTCGCCTAAGCGCATCGGGGCGTAACCGTCGCCCTGGCCGGGACCCGTTCCCCGCCGCCAACCGAATCGCCGCGACAACTGCGCTTCGCTTTCGTATCCGAGCACGATCACACCTCACCTCTTGGTCGTGAGAAGGCTAACCATCCCCGAATGACAGCAATGCGACATGTGCGTGACCTTCCTAGGCCACAAGCCACGGAAAAGAGTGCGGATCCAACCGCATCGCGCGAAACAAATTCTACAAATTCGCTTGCATCGGAAAATTTGTCATGCAAATTTAACGAGCATGTCAATCTCGCGATACACCTCGCGACAGGCCGACCCGGGCGGCCAAAAGCGACAGAAACTCAGCGACTTCCTATACGAGCAGGTCCGCGGGCTCATTCTATCCAACGACTACGGCGTCGGCGCCCGATTGCCGACCGAAACGGACCTCGCCGCGCGCTTCGAGGTTTCACGGCCGGTCGTTCGTGAGGCCTTGGCCCGGCTGCGCGAGGATGGCCTGATCGTCTCGCGCCAGGGTTCGGGTAGTTATGTCCGCCGCCAGCAGGCCGACGCGGCATTGCACTTTGCACAGGTCAATAGCATCGCGGATATTCAGAGGTGCTTTCAATTCCGCCACGAAGTCGAGGGCGGCGCTGCCGCGGCGGCTGCCGAACATTGGACGGACAAGACATTAGAGGATGTGCACAACGTCCTGAAAAAACTTGACAAAGCGGACGATAGCGGCACCCTCGCCGTAGATGCCGATTTCGATTTTCATATGTCGGTGGCGCATGCTTCAGGTAACCGCTTCTTCGCTTCGACCTTGGCGTCGCTGCGGAGTCACATCACCTTCGGGATGAATCTCACACACAATTTGTCGTTATCGAAAATGACGGAGCGCGTGCGCGCCGTCCAAGCCGAGCATCACGAAATCTACGAAGCCATCAGAACGCGCGACAGGGGCTGGTCGCGCGAGGCCATGCAGGCCCACCTCGCCAACGCGCGACGTCGCGTTTTCGAGGGTTCATCAGACGAACCGAATAGGTAAGATGAATTAACAAAAAGGCCCCAAATGAGTAACAACTTGACAAGTTCAGCTTCAGCGAAGCTGAAGAACGTCAGCACGGCGACCTTGACCACCCAACTCTTCAAACGCGGCCTGCGGAATACCTTCGTGCAAGGTGTCCGCCGCGTGACGACCAGCGCCCCGGTCATGGTCGGGCCCGCCTACACGCTCCGGAACATCCCGGCCCGGGAGGATCTGGACCATCTCGGCGTCTTCGAGGGAAGCAGCCACCCGCAGCGGCGGGCCATCGAGGAAGTGCCCGAGGGCCATGTCCTGGTGATGGACTGCCGCGGCGACACCACCGTTGCGTCCGGCGGCGGCATTCTGATGACCCGTGCCCAGATCCGCGGCGCCGCTGGTGTCGTCAGCGATGGCGGCCTGCGCGACACGCCGGAGATCGCCCGCATGAACTGGCCGGTCTATGCCGCCGGCCCGTCCGCGCCGACCAACCTGATCAAACACCATGCCATCGATCTGAACGTACCCATCGGCTGCGGCGGCGTCGCCGTCTACCCGGGCGACATCGTCTTCGGCGACGCCGAGGGCGTCGTCGTCATCCCGCAGGAGATCGCCAACGAGGTCGCCAACGACGCCTGGGAGCAGGAACGCTTCGAGCGTTTCGTCGTCAAGGAAATCCAGGCCGGCAAATCGATCTTCGGCACCTACCCGCCGGACGACGACACGCGCACCCGCTACCAAGAGTGGCTCGACGCCGGCGAACCGGTGTGACAACTAGGTAGGGTGCGTAACCCCCGTTCCGTTCTCATCACCGGTGCGTCGAGCGGCATCGGCAAGGCCCTAGCCGAAGCCTACGCCGCACCGGATGTCACGTTGGCGCTCTGCGGCCGCAACAAGGAACGCCTCGACGCTGTCGCCGAAGTTTGCACCGCCAAAGGGGCGGCGGTCGAAACCGTAGTGCTCGACGTCACCGACGAAGACGCCCTCGGCGCCTGGGTCGGGGATGTCGATGCCGATCTCGTCATCGCCAATGCCGGTATTTCCGCCGGCACCGGCGGCATCGGCGAGCCGGCCGACCAGGTCCGGCGCATCTTCGATGTCAATTTGAACGGCGTCCTCAACACAGCGTTGCCGGCCATCGACCGCATGCTGCAGCGGCCGCGGCCCGGCGACGGCTCGCCCCGCGGCCAGATTGCTCTGATGGCAAGCATCGCGGCGTTTCGTGGCTTTGCTGGGGCGCCGGCCTATTGCGCCAGCAAGGCTGCGGTCAAGTCTTACGCCGAGGGATTGCGCAACGCCTACGTCGCCGACGGCATTTCGGTGAACGTGATTTGCCCCGGCTTCGTCCGTTCGCCGATGACCGACGTCAACAAGTTCGCGATGCCGATGCTGATGGACGCCGAGCGCGCCGCATCTATTATCAAGCGCGGCCTCGCCAACAACCGCGGCCGCATCGCCTTCCCCGGACCGATGTACTTCCTCGCCTGGCTCCTCCAGACATTGCCGCCAACCCTGACAGACCGCTTGATCCAGCGCCTGCCGGAAAAGGGTGCCGAGGAAACATCCGCCGCTCCATAACGAGGACGGCAGCACTGTCTGCCTCAGTTCGCGGCACCGTCATCGGCCCCCGCCCGTTCCCGCTGAACGCGGCGCCAGCGCGCGACGTTCCGGTTGTGCTCGGCGAGGGTTTTGGCGAAGGCGTGGCCACCACTGCCGTCCGCCACGAAGAACAGCTCATCCGTCTCGGCCGGATTCAGCACAGCGGCGATGCTCGCCCGGCCCGGATTGGCGATCGGCCCCGGCGGCAGGCCGTCAATGACATATGTGTTGTACGAATGCTCCGCCTTCAGGTCATCGCGCGTCAGCGCCCGGCCGAGGGGGCCGTACCCATCGGTCAGCCCGTAAACGATGGTCGGATCCGATTGCAGCCGCATACCGCGCCGCAGGCGATTGACGAACACCGCCGCCACCCGCGCCCGCTCGCTCGCCACGCCCGTTTCCTTCTCGACGATCGATGCCAGGATCAGCGCCTCCTCCGGCGTCTCGAACGGCAAGTCCGCGGCGCGGCCGTCCCACAGTTCGTCGAGCACGGCCGCCATCGCGTCCGACATGCGCGCGATCAGTGCGTTGCGGTCCTCATCCCGCGTGTAGTGGTAGGTCTCCGGCAGCAGCGTGCCCTCGCCGACCGGTTCGGGCACCGCCCCATCCAGCGCCTCGGCCTCCGCCACCAAGCCGAGGACCTCGGCCACGGTCAGCCCTTCGGGCACCGTCAGCCGCCGCACCACGGTTTCGCCGGACTGCAGAATCGCCGCGACCCGCTGCGCGCTGGCCTGGGCCGGAAACGCGAACTCACCGGCCCGCAACGGCCGGTCACGCGCAAACATCCGCACGCCGTAGCTGAACAGCTGGCCGTCCTCGACCACGCCCGCCGCTTCCAACAGGTCACCGATCGCCGACGTCGCCGTGCCGCGCGGCACAATCACCACGGTTTCCGCCTGGGCCGGTCCGTCCTGGGTGAAGCGGTCGTGCAGATAGGCGGCCGCGCCGGCCACCAGCGTGCCGGCGACGATGGCCAGGACAGTGAGCTGCACCAACAGCCGCAGCAGCGGGTTGCGTCGCTTCGTTACGTGCTCGGTCGAAGTGTGATCCGGCGGCGGCGTAGCCGGCTCGGACGTTGGGGGAGCGGCCGGCTCCTCCGCCATCGGGCTACGGCGCGGCCGTCAGCACCAGGGAGGCGTTGGTTCCGCCGAACCCAAAGGAGTTGCTGAGCGCGATTCGAACCGGCCGTTCCTTTGACTCGTGCGGCACCAGATCGATGTCGCAACCGTCCGACGGGTCGTCGAGGTTCAGAGTCGGCGGCACGACACCGTTGTTGATGGCCAGCATCGTATAGATCGCCTCGACGCTACCGGCCGCGCCCAACAGATGTCCGATCGCCGATTTCGTCGACGACATGCTCAGCTTGTAGGCGTGATCGCCGAACAGGCGTTTGACCGCACCCAACTCGATCTCGTCGCCCAGCGGTGTCGAAGTGCCGTGAGCGTTGATGTAGTCGACATCGTCCGCTTCGATCTCCGCGCGCTTCAACGCGGCTTGCATCGCCCTGTACCCGCCATCGCCGTCTTCGGCCGGCGCGGTGACGTGGTGGGCGTCGCCGGACAGCCCGTAGCCACGGATCTCGGCATAGATGTGCGCCCCGCGCGCTCTCGCGTGTTCGTATTCCTCCAGGACGACGACACCGGCGCCCTCGCCCATGACGAAACCATCGCGGCCCGTATCCCAGGGCCGTGACGCCTTTTCCGGTGTATCGTTGTAACGCGTCGACAGCGCCCGCGACGCGGCGAAGCCGGCGATACCCAACCGGCACACAGCAGCTTCAGCGCCGCCGGCCACCATGACGTCGGCGTCGTCCAACATGATGAGCCGCGCCGCATCGCCGATGGCGTGCGCGCCGGTCGAGCACGCGGTGACGACGGCATGGTTCGGTCCCTTGAAGCCGAACTCGATCGAGACGTGGCCGGAAACCAGGTTGATCAGCGCAGATGGAATAAAGAACGGCCCGAGCTTGCGGGGTCCTTTGTCGTGGATCAGCACCGAACCTTCGTAGATTGTTTGCAGCCCGCCGATGCCGGAGCCGATCATGACACCGGTGCGGCACCGCGCGTCCTCGTCCTCCGGTTCCCAACCGGCATCCCTGACGGCCATCGTCGCGGCCGCCACGCCGTAGACGATAAACGGATCCATGCGGCGGCGTTGCCGCACCGACACCCAGTCGTCAGGGTTGAAGCAGCCGCTGTCGGTCTCGCCGGGCGGCACCATGCCCGCAATCTTGCTCGGCAAGTCCGAAACATCGAAGGCTTGGATTCCGCGAACGCCGGACTGCCCCTCGGACAGCCGATCCCAGTTGGGCTTGATACCGACGCCGAGCGGCGTGACGAGTCCAAGGCCCGTAACGACGACGCGCCTTTCACGCCCGTTCTTCATGCTGTACGCGTGATGCGGCGACCGCCGACCTGCCGGTTAGGAGGCGGTGTGCTCCTGCAGGAACTTGGTGGCGTCACCAACGGTCTGGATCTTCTCGGCCGCGTCATCTGGAATCTCACAACCGAACTCTTCCTCGAACGCCATAACGAGCTCGACGGTATCAAGGCTGTCGGCCCCCAAATCGTCGATGAAGCTGGCATTCTCGGCAACCTTCGACTCATCGACACCAAGATGCTCCACGACAATCTTCTTCACGCGCTCGGCGATATCGTCGCTCATTAGGTGATGTACTCCAAGTTCATTACGAACACACGACCCCGCCATCGAGACGGCTCGTCTCGACCTCGCCCGCCGATCCATCCGGGATCAGCATTCGCGGGTCGGTGAATTTTGAACCGGCGGCTTACCGGTGTTCGCGTGCGTCGTCAAGCTTGGACGCTCTGCCGGCGTCCTCGAACCGCTCGGTCGCAAACCCACGATCGGTCGCGCATGACGGAACAGATTGCGCGCCTTCGAGAGTCCGAAACTGGTGAGCTAGTGTCCTACATCCGCTTGGCGGTCCGGCCAATCCGGCGGACCGCCTGAATCGGGCACGCAGCAGCCGCCGAGACACCATTGAAATGACTGAAAGTTACCTTCTCGAACTCACCCAATTTCCCGTATTTTACGGTTTATAACCCCGGTTATCAAGTACAAAAGCCGGGCCTTCCCTACAGTTCGTATTTCAATTATTGATGAAATAATGAAAGACCAAGATGCGGTCCGCGCCTTGAGCGCCCTGGCCCATGACAGCCGCTTGCGTGTTTTCCGGCTTTTGGTCCGGCATGCGCCCGATGGCCTGCCCGCCGGCGCGATCGCCGCGCAGGTCGATGTCTCTCCGTCCAACCTGTCGTTTCACTTGAGCGCGCTTGAACGGGCCGGATTGTGCGCCGCGCGCCGTCATAAACAGCAGATGATCTACACCGTCCAAATTGAGCAAACCCGCCAGCTCTTGTCCTTCCTGACCGAGGATTGCTGTGGCGGCCAGCCCCAGATCTGCAATGGACTGGGAAGCCGTCTTGCCACCGAACGGTCACGGAGAACCGCCCATGGGTAACGTGGACATGGCCCGCCGGCTGGCGGCGGAAGCGCTTGGTACGGCTTTTCTGCTCGCCACCGTCGTCGGCTCCGGCATCATGGGTGAGACCCTAGCCGGCGGCAACGTCGCCCTGGCGCTGCTCGGCAATACGATCGCCACCGGCGCCATTCTGGTGGTCCTCATCATGGTGTTCGGCCAGGTGTCGGGGGCGCACTTCAATCCCGCGGTGACGGTTGCGTTCGCGGTGCGCCGCGACATCGCCGCCGCCGACGCCGTTCTCTATATCGGCGCGCAAGTCGCCGGCGGCATCGCCGGCGTGCTGGCCGCGCACCTGATGTTCGAACAGGCGGTCCTGCAAATCTCGGCCAATGTCCGCAGCGGCCCCGCGCAGTGGTTTTCCGAGGTCGTCGCGACCTTCGGTTTGGTCGCCGCTATCTTCGGCACATTGCGGTGGCGGCCGGCCAGCGTGCCCTTCGCGGTCGGGCTCTACATCACCGCCGCCTACTGGTTCACGGCGTCGACCTCCTTCGCCAACCCGGCGGTGACCATCGCCCGCAGCCTGACCGATACATTCTCCGGGATCGCCCCCGCCGATGCCCCGGCCTTCATTGCGGCGCAGTTTGTTGGCGCCCTGCTTGCCGCCGCCACCCTCGGCTGGCTCTTGCAGGAACGGCGGCAAGAAGAACCGAGCGGTGCCCCGGTTGCCGAAACGGAAGCCGCCGATTGAGCTGCTCGCGCTGGGCGCGATTCGCAACCTATCCCGACGCGCCGCCCGCCAGACGAATAGGCGAGGCACCCTGCCCTCGAACGGGAGATTGACCGTCCGGCACCGTGCCGGGAGTGTCCTGCCATGACTTCTTTCGACAACGTCGCAGAGATCTATGACGCGACCCGCGGCATGCCGCCAGAGATCGCCGCGGAGGTCACCGCCGGTCTGCTGAGCGTCGTCACGCCGCGCAAGGACACGCGGTTCCTGGAAATCGGCATCGGCACCGGCCGCATCGGACTGCCGATCGCGCAGCAGGGCTACGACTACACGGGCATCGATCTCTCGCCGGGCATGTTGGCCGAGTTGGCGGCCAAGAGCGACGGTCAGGTATCCGCCGTGCGAGGTGACGCCACAGGTCTACCCTTCGCCACCAACAGTTTTGACGTGGCCCTTAGTTGCCACGTGCTCCACCTCGTCCCGGATTGGCGTGCTGCGCTGGGTGAGATTCGGCGGGTCCTGCGGTCCGGCGGGCTGTATCTCCATTGCGAGGGCAGTGGCGCGCGCTGGGACACACCGGTTTACAAGGCTTGGCAGTCCATTGCCGAACGCCATGATGTCGAATTGCGGAAGCGGCAGGGCGCCGACGCCGCCGCCATATTGGCCTACTTGCGTGACGCCAGCGCGAAGATCAGCGTGCATAGCCTGGCCCACTGGCGGAGCGAGACCCGCGTCGACGAAGCCGTACGCCACATTGCCGAGCGGACGTTCAGCAACTGTTGGTCGATCCCCGACGAGCTGTTCGGCCCGATGGTCGCGGAACTCCGTGACTGGGTCGGTGGTCAGACCGAACTCGGTGAGGTCTTGCAGCAGGATCACAGCTTCACGGCAACCTGCGCCCGCCTCTAGGCCGCGCCGGCCAACGCCGGCAGGTGCGGGCGGACGGCGTCCGCCATGAAATCCAACACCGCGCGAATGCGGGTGACCTGGCGGAGATCGGGATGGGTCAATAGCCAGAGTTCGCTGGCGAGACTCTCGATCGGCGCACCACAGCGCACCAAACCCGTCGCGGCATCGCCCATGAAGCACGGCAACACGGCACACCCGACACCGGCCCCTGCCGCAGCTTGCATTGCGACCAGGCTATTGGCGCGAAAAACGACACGGTCTTCCTTGCCGGTCGTCGCCAACCATCGCGCCAGCGACAAATGCGACAGAGTATCGTCGGGACCGATCCAGACCGCTTCCCTCGTCTCGACGACCCCCTCCGCCGCGTAGACGGCCATCGCGATCGGCCCCAGACGCCGTCCGACCAGCGATTCCGGCGGCGTGGCGGTCGGCCGGATTGCCACGTCCGCGTCGCGCCGCCGCAGGTCGAACAGCTCGTTGGAGACGACCAACTCGACAAGCACTGCCGGGAAAGCACCCCGAAACGCCGCCAACATCGGCATGAGCAGGTCGACCAGCGTATCGGTCGTCGTCACCCGCACGGTACCCGACGGCCGCAGGTCGCGTCCGGCCAGGCGGCGCTCCAGGTCGGCGACGTCGGTATCGATCCCCGCCGCGAGACTCAACATCTCCTCGCCGGCCGCCGTCGCGGTGTAGCCGGTCCGCGCCCGTTCGAACAAGCGGACCCCGAGCCGCGCCTCGATGCGGCCGATCCGCCGAAAGACGGTCGCGTGGCTGATCCCCAACATCCGCGCGGCGCCCGACAAAGAACCGGCCTGGCCGATCGCCAACACCAAGCGCAGATCGTCCCAGGCCAGATGTTCATTCATGAAAACAAGACTGCCAAATTTGACGAGTACACACACCAAGAATGAACAATATATGAGGGCTCCCAGCGTCGGCCAGTGGAGAGACCCGTGACCAAATCGTCATACGAATTGATCAGCCACCACCTTTGTCCCTACGTGCAACGGGCCGTGATCACGCTGACCGAAAAAGGCATCGACCACCGACGCACCTACATCGACCTGGCCGATAAGCCGGCGTGGTTCCGCGAGATTTCGCCCCTCGGCCGCGTCCCGTTGTTGCGCACCGCCGATGCGGTTCTTTTCGAATCCGCGGTGATCTGCGAATACCTGGACGAGGCAACGCCCGACGCACTGCATCCCGCGGACCCGCTGGAGAAGGCGCGCCACCGTGCCTGGATCGAGTTCGGCTCATCGATCCTCGATACGATTGCCGGCTTCTATAATGCGCCCGACGCCACGACGTTCGACCAGAAGCGCGGCATCCTGGCGGACCGCTTCGCCTGGCTCGACCGGCATGTCGCCGCCACGCCGTACTTCGCCGGCAAGGATTTTCACCTTGTGGACGCGGTTTACGGCCCGATCTTCAGGTATTTCAACACCTTCGACGACATCGGTGATTTCGGCGTCATGACCGGATTGGCCGGCGTCGGCAGCTGGCGCGCGGCGCTGGCTGCCCGACCGTCAATCCGCGGCGCGGTCGCGACCGACTATCCCGATCGCCTGCGCGCGTTCCTCTTGCGCCGGAATTCTTACCTGTCGTCACTCATGGAACGGGAAAACCGGCAGGGTCGGCAACGCCCCACCGTAGCGGCGTGCTAGTCGCCGCCGGCTAGAAGGGCGCCCTCGTCAAGGCGCATCTTGCGATTGCGGTTGACGACCATGCGGTCGTGCAAGTCGTCGATGGCGGCGCTGCCCGTGGTCTTGAAAAGCGCCGGCACGAGGCCGTGCAGCAGGCAGGCGACGCCAGCCAGCAACATCTTACCGCCGAACGAAAACGCCATCCCCATGTGCTCGGTGTAGCTCTCGCCCACCGTGGCCGGATGTTCGACAAAGATGGCTTTCCAGCGGTCCATAGTTCCCTCGCGCCAGTCCTTGATTATGAGGCATTTTATGCTATTTGTTTTGGGTAATGTTCCCAAAATCATGCGGAAATGGATGTAGTGTTGGGAAATCATCCCACAAACGGGGTCGCCTTAGACAAAATTGACGCGAGAATATTAACCGAACTGCAGGCCGACGCCGCCCGCCCCGTCAGCGAAATCGCCGCCAGGGTAGGGCTGTCGACCAACCCCTGCTGGCGCCGCATCAAGCGGTTGCAGGACGAGGGCATTCTCAAGCAGCGCGTGGCACTGGTCGATCCGGCCAGCATGGGGCTCGGCATCACGGTCTTCGTCAGCGTCCGCACCAACCAGCACAACAAGGAGTGGTTCGAGGCGTTCTCCGCCGGTGTGCGGGAAATGTCGGAAGTGGTTGAGTTCCATCGGATGAGCGGCGAGATCGACTATCTGCTCAAGATCCTCGTCGCCGACTTGGCCGAGTTCGACGCCGTCTACAAGCGCCTCATCGAAGTCGTCCCGCTGTTCGATGTGAGCTCCAGCTTTTCTCTCGAGCAGATCAAATACACCACCGCAGTCCCAATACGCGGCGCCGACTGACGACCCGCCCTGCCGCGTTGACCTGCCGCATGGCCGGGCCACCGAGACGTATGTCCACTGACGCGGTATCAAGGCGGAGGCGAACCCATGAACGTGAAGATTGCGGATCTGATGGCCAAGCGCGTCGTCACCACGCAACCGCACCACCCGGTCGATCGCGTACGCGCTATATTTGCGAAGAACCGCATCCACGCCGTCCCCGTCGTCGGGCCTGACTACGAGCCCGTCGGCATCGTGACGACAGCCGACCTGATGATCGGTGTCAAAGATGGGACGCCGGTCAAATACGTCATGACTGAGAACGTTCGGACGGTACCCGCTTACAACGACGCCAGCATGGCGGCCCGCATCATGCGGCGCAACAAGATCCACCACGTCGTCGTTACCCACGAAAAGCAAGTCGTGGGGATTATCAGTTCAATGGATCTGCTGCGCCTCGTCGAAGGCAAAAGCTTCACCGCCAAGGAAGCGCCGAAGAAGCCGAGGAAGAAGCGGTCCGCCTGAGCTAAGCCGCCTCGTCCCCGCCGCCACGCGGAAACCGCGTCCGGATGTAGTCTGCGAAACAACGACACACGTCGACCCAAGTGAAAATCCCAGCGAGCCGGCCTTGCCGGGTCACCACGGTCGAGCCGATATGCCGCGCCGCCATCGTCGACAAGACATTCTCGATGGGCTCGTTGAGATCGACCTCATACGGATCGCTGGCGAAGACCCGGCTGACGATCTCGTCCTCCGGTGCGTCCCCCCGGACCGCAATAATGTCGCGGTGGCTGATCAGCCCGACCACGACATGATCTCGGGTCACGGGCAGATGATGCACACCGTGCTCCTCCATCAGCCGAAGCGCCTCGGCCAGCGAGGCGTCGGGCGCGACCGAATACGGGAACGGCGTCATGGCAGATTTAAGCGTTGGGAGAGATGACACTGGCGCGATTCGCCTTTTGTTGGCGTGAACTCAAAGCATAGCGCGAACCGGCGTCAACCGGGAGCAGGCAGGTTCAGGAATCTCCGACGGCATGATCCGGCGCACACGCCTGAGGCGACCGGGTCAAAAGAGCGGGACGGATCGAGCCTTTCGTGGGAGAATACGGCACGCCTGGCCCGCTTTGGCACATGAGCGACAAGGGGGAACGAAGATGACAACCGAGCTCGCCTTCCTCGCGTGGAGCGCCGCGCTGACGTCCATCCTGTGGATACCGTACATTCTCTCGCGAATCTCAGTCTGGGGCATCACCGACACGGTCGGCTACCCTGAGGATCCACCGGCCCTACCGAAATGGGCGCAGCGCGCGCAGCGTGCCCACGCCAACGCGGTCGAGAACCTCGCGCCGTTCGCAGCGGTCGTGCTCATCGCCCACGTCACCGGACAATCAACGGCGCTGACGGTCACCGGCGCAGCCCTGTTCTTCTATGCGCGGCTGATCCACGCCATCGTGCACATCCTGGGCATTCCCTGGATCCGCACCCTGGCGTTCGTCGCCGGTTGGGTCGGCATCATCTTGGTGTTCCTGGCCCTTATCTTCTGAGGAACGCCCCGCCGTTGGGCTGCGGAAAACTAGCCCATATGCGCCGACCGGCGAAAACGATGCGCCAGACGACCGTCCGGACGGAGCTTTGACGCTACCGGACCCGGGTGGAATGCTGTTGCGCGACAAAGACAAAAAAGAACCGGTCGGGAGAGAGGCGATGGGCCTGAGAGGAGTCTGCGGTCTGGCCGCAGTATTGGTGCTGTCCGGCGGATCGGCCCACGCGCAGCTGCAAGGTCTGGAAGCGCATATCGGCGCGCCGGAAGTTCCGTACTGCGCCGACATGGTGGTCCGCGCCCTGGACAGTCCCGAGACCTTCCCGGGGCATGTTTGCCGCAGCGGCGAACTCGAGCGTCGCGAGATGCACCTCGGCGGGTCGGGCGCCGCCATGATCGTCGACTACGGCGCCCGGACCGTCGTTCAGATCATCCCGGAGATGCAGGCCTACCGTCGCATGGACGTGGGCGACAGCCCGGTCGGCGAACTCGTCTCCCCGTCCGGTCAGATCGAGGTCAACAGGTCCGGGTCCGACACGGTGAACGGCATCGACACAACGGTCTATGACCTCATCGCCATCAATGACGACGGCACACGCGTGGACGGACGCGTCTGGGTGAGCGCGGAACGGATCGTGTTGCGGGCCGAGGGCACGGCCATGGAATCTGGCAAACAAGTGGGCGGCGGTTACGAACTCAGCAACCTTGTCACCGGACCACACGACCGGTCGATTTATCAGATCCCCGCCGGTTACCAGGAGATGCAATTCGGCGTCGGCGCCCCGCCCGCGCTCGGTACTGATACACCGGCGGTGCCGGGGCTACCCGACCCGAACGCACTTGCCGAGATGATGCGCAAACAAGGTGTACCGGAAGCGCAAATCGATGCGATGCTCAAGCAGATGAACGAAATCCAACAGCAACTGGGACAGTAGAAAGCTAAGCCGCAGACTACGCGAGCATCGCCAGGCCGCCGTTGACGTGGATTGTCTGCCCGGTGATGTAGGCGGCGCCGTCCGACGCGAGAAACGCGACCGCCTCGGCCACCTCTTCCGGCGCGCCGAGACGCCCCACCGGCACGCGCTCCAGAATCACCGCCTTCTGTTGCTCCGTCAGCACGTCGGTCATCGGCGTCTTGATGAAACCGGGCGCGACGCAGTTCACAGTCACACCGCGCGCGGCGACTTCGTACGCGAGTGCCTTCGTCAGCCCGGCCAATCCGGCCTTCGAGGCCGCGTAGTTCGCTTGCCCCGGATTGCCGGTCGCGCCGACCACCGATGTGATACCGATGATCCGGCCCCACCGCCGTTTCAGCATGCCGCGCAGACAGTCCCGGCTCAGCCGAAACGCGGCGGTCAGGTTGACGGCGAGCACGTCGTCCCAGTCCTCGTCCTTCATCCGCATGGCCAGATTGTCGCGCGTCAGACCGGCGTTGTTGACGAGCACATCGACCGTACCGACCGCTTTCTCGGCTTCCTCGATCAGGCCTGCGACCACTGTCGTGTCGCCGAGATTGGCCGGCACAACGAACGAACGCTCCCCAAGTGCCGCGGCGGCCGACTCCAACCGCTCGACATTCGTACCGCTGAGCGCGACCCGCGCGCCTGCCCCATGCAACGCCCTGGCGATCGCGCCGCCAATGCCGCCGGACGCACCGGTAACAAGCGCGCCCTTCCCCTCCAAGTCCACCGCAGCCTCCCTATAGCTCCGCCAACAATGTCTCGATATCCGCCGGCTCGTTCACCGCCGTCGCCCGCAGCGACCGGTCGATACGGCGGCTCAGCCCGGCCAGCACCTTGCCCGCGCCCAATTCATAGACCGCATCGACGTCCAGCGCCGGCAAGCCGGCGATACTCTCCCGCCAGCGGACCCGCGCGGTGACCTGCTCGACGAGCAATTCCCGGATGCGCTCTGGCTCGTCCTCGGGCGCAGCCGTCACGTTGGGAATGATGGGAACGTCCGGCGCCTCGAGGATCTCGTCCGCTAGGGCCGCCGCCATGGCGTCGGCCGCCGGTTGCATGAGGACGCAGTGAAAGGGCGCGCTGACGTCCAGGCGCACGACGCGCTTGCGCTTCTCCTCCGCCAGCGCCAAGGCCCGGTCAACTGCCGCGGCATCGCCGCTCAGCACGACTTGCCCGGGCGCATTGTCGTTGGCAACGACGCAGACATCCTCCTCGGCCGCGGCCGCAGCAATCTCCTCTGCCTCGGGCAAATCCACGCCGAGCAACGCCGCCATCGCCCCCTTGCCCACCGGCACCGCCGCTTGCATCGCCCGACCGCGGGTCTTCAGCAGTTTCGCGGCCTGCGCCAGTTCGAAAGTACCCGCCGCGCACAGCGCCGAATACTCGCCGAGACTGTGGCCGGCCATGTAAGCGACCTTGTCCGCGAGATCGACATTGCCCTCGTTCTGGACCACCCGGACGATAGCCATGCTGACGGCCATCAGGGCCGGCTGGGCATTCTCGGTCAGGCGCAGATCGCTTTCGGCGCCATCGAACATCAACCGGGTCAGATGTTGGCCCAAGGCGTCGTCGACCTCCTCGAGCACCTGGCGGGCCACTGGAAAAGCCTCCGCCAGGGACTTCCCCATACCGACGAACTGGCTGCCCTGACCGGGAAAGACGAGTACCTTTGCCATTGCCCCTCATCGCCTCGCGCGCCTGTCATACCGGCTGGACTTTAGGCCCGCAAGGCGACTTGCCTCCCATTAGGTCCTGTGGTCTATTCCGCGCCCTGCACTCCTTGCCGGCATCGTGCCGGCTAGAACCGTGCGGCCGCGGCTCCGGGTGAGGCGATCGGCGGCGGTTCGCCAACAGCCAGAAGGAGCACCGAATGGCTCTATACGAGCAGGTCGTTATCGCGCGTCAGGACATTTCGTCGGCGCAGGTCGATGGCCTCATCGAACAGTTCAAGCAAATTGCCACGGATAACGGGGCAACGGTCACCAAGGAAGAGTATTGGGGCCTGAAGACCATGTCCTATCGCATCAAGAAAAACCGCAAGGGCCACTACATGCTCTTCAACATCGACGGCCCGAGCAACGCTGTCAGCGAGATGGAACGCAACATGCGCCTGAACGAGGACGTGCTGCGCTACCTGACGTTACGTGTCGAGGAATTCGACGAAGGCCCCTCGATCATGATGCAGCACCGCCGCGATCGCCGCGAGCGCCGCGGTGAGGATGACGAGCGCGAAAAGCCGGCTCCGGCCGCCGCGCCGGCCGCTGCAGCCGCACCCGCGCCAAAGGAGGGCTAGAACATGCCGCCAGCACGCCGCCCCTTCTTCCGCAGAAAGAAGACCTGTCCGTTCTCCGGGGCCAACGCACCGCAGATCGACTACAAGAACGTCAAGCTCCTCGGCCGTTTCACCTCGGAGCGCGGCAAGATCGTGCCGAGCCGCATCACGGCGGTCTCGACCAAGAAACAGCGCGAACTCTCCCGCGCCATCAAGCGCGCCCGCTTTCTCGCGCTCATGCCCTACGTGTTGAAGTAAGCGGAGGGAGCGATGCAAGTCGTACTATTGGAGCGCATCCAGAAGCTGGGCCAGATGGGTGACGTCGTCGCCGTCCGCCCGGGCTATGCACGTAACTTTCTGTTCCCGCGTAAGAAGGCGCTACGCGCGACGAAGTCGAACATCGAGGGATTCGAGAAACAGCGTCAGCAGCTCGAAGCCGTCAATCTCCAGCGCCGCGAGGAAGCCGCGGCGGTCTCCAGCAAGCTGGACGGCACGGTGATCGTCGTCATCCGGCAGGCCGGCGAAAGCGGCCAGCTCTACGGCTCGGTCAGCGCCCGGGACATCGCCGAGGGCGTCACCGCCGCCGGGTTCACCGTGGATCGCGGCCAGATCCGCCTGGATCGAGCCATCAAGACCCTCGGTCTCCACCCGGTACGCGTCACCCTGCATCCCGAGGTCGAGGTGACGGTCACCGCCAACGTCGCGCTGAGCGAGGATGAGGCGGCCCGGCAGCTCGAACGCTCCCAAGCACCGGAAGCGGCCGAGCCCGGCAGCGCCGCCGCCGAGGCTCAGGCAGCCGCCGAAGCCGCCTTGGCCTTGGCCGACGACGAGGCCGCGGCGGACGCCGCCAGGAGCCTTATGGACGAACCGGCCGAACCGCCGAAGGACGACGCCTAGAAGCCCGGCACTTTCGGATCGTCACATCGTTGTCAATTTGCAACAGACCTTTTTGAGCAGCCCCCGCTAATCTGATATTTTGGGATTAGGGGATCGCAAGAAGGGGTCAGCTCATGCTGCTGGCACAGTTCCTAGGGAAGGCCATCCGTCACGGCGATCTGACGATCACGGACGCCACCGGCTCGAGCATGCGGTTTGGCGACGGCCAGCCGCCACGGGTGGCGATCCGCCTCCATGACCGCAAGCTGGCGCTCGCCTTGGCACTCAACCCGAAGCTCAGCTTCGGCGAGGCGTATATGGACGGCCGCCTGACGATCGAGGAGGGCACGCTCTTCGATCTGCTGGATCTCGGCGCCAACAATATTGGGCACATCGACCGTCACCCGATACAGGACCTGGGACGTCGCGTCAGCCGCGCCATGCGATACGTGCAGCAGCACAATCCAATCGGCCGCGCCCAGCAAAACGTTGCCCATCACTATGACCTGTCGGACGAGCTCTACGATCTATTCCTGGACCGTGACCGCCAATACTCCTGCGCCTATTTCGCCAACGACAACGACGAGTTGGAGACGGCTCAAGAGAACAAGAAGCGGCACCTCGCCTCCAAGCTGCTGCTCGACCGCCCCGGACTGAAGGTGCTGGACATCGGTTCGGGCTGGGGCGGCCTGGGCATGTACCTCAGCGAATTCGGCGCGGACGTCACGGGCGTCACCCTGTCCAAGGAGCAGCATAAGGTCAGCAACGAGCGCGCCGCCGCCGCCGGGCTGTCCGAGCGCGTGCGGTTCAATCTGCGCGACTACCGGCACGAATCCCAGCAGTACGACCGCATCGTCTCGGTTGGCATGTTCGAACATGTCGGTGCCGGTCATTACGTCGAGTTCTTCCGCAAGATGCGCGACCTGCTGACTGACGACGGCGTCATGGTCTTGCATTCCATCGGCCGGATGGAGCCGCCGGGTACGACCATGGCATGGCTCCGCAAGTACATCTTTCCCGGTGGCTACTCGCCGGCGCTCTCCGAGGTCCTTGCGGCCATCGAGAAGGTTGGCCTGTGGGTCACCGACGTTGAGATTTTACGATTGCACTACGCCAAGACGCTCCACGCCTGGAACGAGCGTTTCCAAGAGCGGCGTGACGAAGCCGTCAAACTCTACGACGAACGCTTCTGCCGCATGTGGGAATTCTACCTGTTGGGTTGCGAAGTCGCGTTCAAGCGCATGGGCCAAATGGTTTTTCAAATGCAATTGTCCAAGCGGCAGGACGCGGTTCCGCTGACTCGCGACTACATGTTCGAGTGGGAGCAGGCGCAAACCGCGTACGGCCGGCAAGCCGCCGAGTAGATTCCACCGTATCGCCGGGACCGACAATTGGTGTAGAACCGACGCCCACTTCGAGGGGGCATCGTGACACCACTTCTGGAACGCAAGTGTCCCGGACGGGATCTCACAAGGGCTAGGCTGTCCACGAATCGCAACGCGATTGTCAATGACTCAATAAGACGTCCTGTCCTCGCTATTCATGCGTCTCACCCCTCTATGAGACTCGGCGTCCGACTTAAGTTCCGACCCCTGCCATGACCGCGACCGATCAAATCGAAAACGTCACGCCACTGCACGACGGTGCCGAGTCCGCGCTGACCTACCGCACGCCGCCGCACAATCTGGATGCGGAGATGGCGTTGCTAGGCGCCATCCTTGTCAACAATCGGACGTTCGAGCGCACGCAAGAGTTTCTGCTGCCGGAGCACTTCGCGGACCCGGCGAACGGCAGGATCTATGAGGCCACCGGACGCTTGATCGAGCGTGGACAACTGGCCACGCCCGTCACTCTGAAGAACTTTCTGGACAAGGATCCGGATGTGCGCGAACTCGGCGGCCAGGCGTATCTGGCGCGCCTCGCCAACTCGGTCTTCACCATCACGAACGCCCTCGATCTCGCGCACGAGGTCTACGATTGCTACCTCCGCCGCGAGCTGATCGATGTCGGTACGGAGGTCGTCAACAACGCCTACGAGCACGAGCTCGACGAAACGGCCGTCAACCAAATCGAGCGCGCCGAGGCGCGCTTGTTCGACTTGGCCGAACGCGGTCAGACGGAAGGCGGCCTGCGGGATTTCAAGTCCGCCCTGGTCGAAGCGATCGAGGTTGCCGAAGCGGCCTACAAACGCGACACCCCGCTCGTCGGCGTCCCGACCGGACTTCGCGACCTGGATGAGAAGCTCGGCGGTCTACACAAAACGGACTTGATCATCATCGCCGCGCGGCCGTCGATGGGGAAGACATCGCTTGTCACCAACATCGCCTTCTCGGTTGCGCAATCGCGGCGCCAAGCCCGCGATGCCGACGGCATCACCACGGAAGAGCAGGAAGTCGTCGCGTTCTTTTCGCTCGAGATGTCATCCGAGCAATTGGCCAGCCGCATCTTGTCGGATGCGGCGATGGTCCGGTCCGACGCCATTCGCCGCGGCGACGTCCGCGCGGAAGAATACGATCGCGTCTTCGCCGCCAGCCAAACGCTGCACAAGCTGCCGTTGTTCATCGACGATACGCCCGCGCTCAGCATCGCCGCCATCCGCACCCGTGCCCGGCGCCTCAAGCGCCAACACGGTCTCAGCATGATCATCATCGACTATTTGCAGCTCGCGCAGCCCTCCGCCGGCAGTCGCGCCGACAATCGCGTCCAAGAGGTCTCGGAGATCACTCGCGGCCTCAAGGCGATCGCCAAGGAACTCGACGTCCCCGTCGTCGCGTGCAGTCAGCTCAGCCGCGCCGTCGAGCAACGCGAGGACAAGCGCCCGCAACTCTCGGACCTGCGGGAATCGGGCTCGATCGAACAAGACGCCGACGTCGTGATGTTCCTGTTCCGCGAGGAGTATTATCTTTCGCGCGAAGATTCAGGCCAGCGCGACCATGAGACGGACGAGAAGTATGCGCGGCGCATGCAGCGCCTCGAAACTACCCGAAACGTCGCGGAAGTGATCATTGGCAAGCAGCGGCACGGACCGATCGGCACGGTCAAGCTGCACTTCAATCCGGAGTTCACGCGCTTCAGCGATCTGAAGCAAAGCGACCATCTGCCGGAGCGGCGAACGTGACACCCGACGCCCCACCGCCGGGCGTCGATAGCATCCTCACCGTCGATCTCGGCGCCATCGCCCACAATTACCGCCTGTTGTGCCGACAGGCGCCCACCGCCGAAGTCGCCGCCGTCGTCAAGGCGGATGCCTATGGCCTCGGGGCGGACCGCGTCGCACCGGCCCTCATGGCAGCCGGATGCCGGACATTCTTCGTCGCCACGCTGGGCGAGGGCGTCTCGCTCCGCTCGGTTCTGCCCGACGCAACGATCGCCGTTCTCAATGGCTGTTCCGCGACGGACGCCGAACTTTTCGTCGCGAACAAACTGTCGCCGGTACTCAACAGCCGCGGTCAGCTCGACGCATGGCGCAAATCGGGCCCCGCCGGTCTGCCGGCAATGCTCCACATCGACACCGGCATGAGCCGGCTCGGATTCTCCAAGAGCGACATTGAGGGGCTCGCGTCCGACCCGGCGGCATTCGACGCCGTCAACATCAGCCACATCATGAGTCACTTGGCCTGCGCCGAAGATCAGGATCACCCGCTGAACGCGAAACAGCTCGAGTCCTTTGCCGCCGCGCGACGCGCCCTTACGCCGGTGATCGGCGACGCAAAAGCCAGCCTGGCGAACTCGTCGGGGACCTTTCTCGGGGCGGATTACCAGTTCAATCTGGTCCGTCCCGGCGCCGCGCTTTATGGGCTAGCGCCCATCGAAGGCGCGCCAAATCCATTGCGGCCAGTCGCGCACCTGCACGCCAAGATCGTGCAGGTGCGCGAAATTGACGCGTCAACGACCGTTGGCTACGGTGCCACCCACCGCGCGCCACGGACCAGCCGAATCGCGACAGTTCCAGTAGGTTATGCCGATGGATATCCCCGAGCCCTCGGCAACCGCGGACACGCCTACGTCGGTGCGACGCGCGTGCCGATCGTGGGAAGGGTATCCATGGACTTGACGACGCTCGACGTGACCGACTTGCCGCCTGACGCCGCAAAACCGGGCACGATGGTCGAACTCCTTGGCGACCATATCGCCGCCGATGAGCTCGGGGCCATGGCCGACACGATCGGCTACGAAATCCTGACCCGGCTGGGTCGCAGATATCATCGCGAATACCGCTGACATGCCGATCCTCGCACCGATCGGGCGCATCACAATTGCCTTTTTCGCGGTTGTCGGCCGCGTTTCGATGTTCACCGGCCACGGTATCTCGCACTGCGTGCGGCCGCCGTTCTTCCCCCGGCAGATCCTGCGCCAAGCCATCGAAATCGGCTTCTATTCCCTGCCGGTGGTCGGCTTGACGGCAATCTTCACCGGCATGGTCCTGGCGCTCCAGAGCTTCACCGGCTTCTCGCGTTTTTCAGCCGAAAGCGCCATCCCGCAGGTCGTCGTCATCTCGATTACGCGGGAGCTAGGGCCGGTGCTGGCCGGCCTGATGGTGGCCGGCCGCGTCGGCGCCGCCATGGCCGCCGAAATCGGCACGATGCGCGTCACCGAACAGATCGACGCGTTGACCACGCTGTCGACGAATCCGTTCAAGTATCTTGTCGCCCCGCGGCTGATCGCCGGCACCATCATGTTGCCACTTCTGGTGCTGACCGCCGACGTCATCGGCGTTCTGGGCGGGTTCGTCGTGTCGGTCTTCGCGCTCAATTTCAACCCGTCAGCCTACCTCAACAACACCGTCAATTTCCTGCAGCCGCTGGACGTCATCTCGGGCCTCGTCAAGGCCGCGGCCTTCGGCTTCCTCGTCACCCTGATGGGCTGCTATCACGGCTACAACTCGCAAGGCGGCGCGCAGGGCGTCGGTCAAGCGACAACGAATGCGGTCGTTTCGGCGTCGATCCTGATTTTATTGTTCAACTACATCATCACCTCGATGTTCTTTGCGATATGAGTGCCGCAACGCCGAAGATCCGCATCCGCGGGCTCGTCAAGGCGTTCGGCCCGAAAGTCGTGCTCAACGGCCTCGACCTGGATATCTGGCCCGGTGAATCGGTTGTCGTGATTGGCGGCTCCGGTACCGGCAAATCCGTGCTAACAAAGAACATCATCGGCCTGATGTACCCCGATGCCGGCACGATCGAAATCGACGGCGAAGAGGTCACTCACATGCGCGCCCAGGCGCGTGAACGGGTCACCCGGAAGTTCGGAATGCTGTTTCAAGGGAGTGCGCTGTTCGACAGTCTTCGGGTGTGGGAAAACGTTGCGTTCGGTTTGCTCCAAGCGCAGGCCATGCCACGCGACGAGGCGCGGGAAAAAGCCGACGCCACCCTCGCCAGGGTCGGCCTCGGCCCACAGGTGGGCGAGCTTATGCCCGCATCACTGTCCGCTGGCATGCAGAAGCGGGTTTCGCTTGCCCGGGCCATCGCCACGGATCCGGAAATCATCTTCTTCGACGAGCCGACAACCGGCATCGACCCAATCATGGGCAGCATCATCGACCGACTGATCGTCAGCAGCGTCAAGGACATGGGCGCGACGGCCCTGACCATCACCCACGACATGGACAGCGCGCGCCGCATTGCCGACCGCATCGCCATGATTTACCAGGGCCGCATCGTTTGGAGCGGCGCACCTAGGGACATCGACGACGCCGGCGATCCGCACGTCAAGCAGTTCGTCCACGGCGAAGTACACGGCCCGATCCAGATGCAGGTCCGGGCGTGAGCGGGCGACGATTCCGGTAGGATCACGGGACATGGCAAAAGCCGCCGCGCTCTACGCCTGCCAGCAATGCGGCGCCGCGACCAGTCGCTGGGCCGGCCGCTGCGACGCATGCGGCGCTTGGAACAGCTTGGTGGAAGAGCAAACGGCTACCACCGCACCACCCAAAGGCATCAGCAAGCGCGGCGGGCGGGTCATCCAATTTGCCGCGCTGGACGGCGCCTCCGAAGACCCGCCACGGCGCCTCACCGGATTGACCGAATTCGACCGTGTCAGCGGCGGGGGGCTCGTCCCCGGATCGAGCATCCTCATCGGCGGCGACCCGGGCATCGGCAAGTCGACCATCCTACTACAGGCCTTGGCCGCGCTTACCCATGCGGATCACCGTTGCGCTTACGTCTCGGGCGAGGAAGCCGAGGCCCAGATCCGCATGCGAGCCCGCCGCCTCGGCTTGGCCACCGCACCCGTACAGATTGCCTGCGCGACAAACGTACGCGATATCCTGGCGAGCCTCGATGTCGCCCGTCCGCCGGAGGTCGTCGTCATCGATTCCATTCAGACCATGTTTGTCGATGCCCTCGACAGCGCCCCCGGGACGGTCGCGCAGGTCCGCAGTTCGGCCCAGGAGCTGATTCGGGTCGCGAAACGTCGTGACGTCAGCCTGCTGCTCGTCGGTCACGTCACCAAGGAAGGGATGATTGCCGGCCCACGGGTGCTCGAGCACATGGTCGACACCGTTCTCTATTTCGAGGGCGAACGCAGCCACCAATTCCGGATCTTGCGGGCCGTCAAGAACCGGTTCGGCCCGACCGATGAGATCGGCGTGTTCGAGATGACCGACGCCGGCCTGCAACAGGTCACCAATCCCTCCGCCCTGTTCCTCGCCGACCGTCGCGACGACATCAGCGGCGCCGCGGTCTTCGCCGGTCTCGAGGGGACGCGGCCCGTGCTGGTCGAAATCCAGGCGCTGGTCTCGCCATCACCCCTCGGCACGCCGCGCCGGGCTGTCGTCGGCTGGGATGGCAGCCGACTGGCCATGATCCTCGCCGTCCTCGAGGCCCGTTGCGGACTGAGCCTCGCCGGCAACGACGTATATCTGAACGTGGCCGGCGGATTGCGAATCGGCGAGCCCGGCGCCGACCTGGCAGTGGCGGCGGCCTTGATTTCCGCCCATACGGACCATTCTCTCCCTCAGGAGACCGTGTTGTTCGGGGAGGTCGGGCTGGCCGGCGAAATCCGTGGGGTGGGGCAGGCCGAGTTACGCTTGAAGGAGGCGGCCAAACTGGGGTTCAATCGCGCCGTCACGCCACCCAGCCGGACCGGGGCGCGACCACGCGTTTCGTCACAATTCGAATTGATTGAGATCGATCACCTCGCCCGCCTGCTGAGTATGCTCGATACAACCGACCACCGGAGGGAAACAGGCTAGCGTGGAAGCGCTTGGTATCAGCATCTTCGACCTGGTCGTCATCGGGGTTATCCTGTTCGGCGGCCTGATCGGCCTCATCACGGGCTTCCTGCGCGGGGGCTTATTCGTCCTCTCGTGGATCGGCGCCATCCTCGCCACGCTACACGGGTTTCCCCAGGCACGGCTGATCTCCCAGCAATACATCGAGAACGTCCTGGTAGCCGACCTTGCGGCCGGAGCGGCCCTGTTTCTGGCCTCCCTGGTGGTGTTGCACCTGGTGAGTCATGTCCTGAGCGGCTGGGTTCGCAACAGCCGCATGAACGCCCTCGACCGGACACTTGGCCTGGTCGCGGGCCTCGCCACTGCCACGGCCATCCTCGGCGCCGCTTATTTGGCGCTTGTCACGCCGCAGAACGAACCGTCCTTCATGCAGGGTACCCGCGTCCTACCGCTCATCGAAAGTGCCGCGCTCGTCGTACGCCGCCTGACACCCGCCAATATCCAGGAGCGGTTCGGCGTTGCCCTCGAGGACGGGCGGCGCGGCGCCAAGCGCCTCGACGAAACCCGGCAGGCGCTCGAACTCCTCGCAACGCCGCCGCCGGCCCAAGCCAGACCGGCGCGGCCGGGGTACGAAACCGGCGAGCGTGGCCAACTCAACCGCTTGATCGAGGGCAATCAGTGAAGCATCTCGCCGGCTTGGACGACAGATTCCATGAGGAATGTGGGATCTTCGGCGTGTTCGGCGCCGAGGACGCCAGTGCTCTCACCGCGCTCGGCCTGCATGCCCTCCAGCATCGCGGTCAGGAAGGCGCCGGCATTGTCTCCTTCGACGGGCGGCGGTTTCATCCCCACCGCGGCCTCGGTCTCGTCGGGGAAATCTTCGACGACCCGGCGGTCATGCAACGCCTGAGCGGCGATGCGGCGATTGGTCACGTCCGTTACTCGACCACGGGCGAGCCGATACTGCGGAACGTCCAGCCGCTGTACGCCGACTTCGACTTCGGCGGGTTGGCGATCGCCAACAACGGCAACCTGACCAACGCCAATACGCTACGGCGCGAGCTTGTGAGCCGCGGCGCGCTCTTCCATTCGACCACTGATACCGAAGTCTTCCAGCACATGATCGCGACCTCCGCCGGACCGCGGTTACTGGATCGCGTCATCGACGCCCTGCGGCTCATTGAGGGCGCATACGCATTGGCTGCCTTGTCAAAGCGCAAACTCATCGGCGCCCGCGATCCGCACGGCGTCCGTCCGCTCCTCCTGGGCCGGCTGCAGGATGCCTGGATCATTACCTCGGAGACCTGCGCCCTCGACATCATTGGCGCGTCATTCGAGCGCGAGATCGCCCCCGGCGAAATTGTTGTGATCGATGCGGACGGCGTGCATTCCCACAAACCGTTTCCGCCGGCGCGGGAACGCCCCTGCGTGTTTGAGTACATCTATTTCGCACGACCCGACAGTTTGGCGGCCGGCGCCAGCATCTACGATGCGCGCAAGCGCATCGGCGCCGAACTCGCGCGCGAGAGCCATCCGCCGAGCGCCGATATCGTCGTGCCGGTTCCAGACAGCGGCGTACCGGCCGCGCTCGGTTACGCGGCCGAAGCGGGCACCGCATTCGAGCTCGGGCTCATCCGCAACCACTATGTCGGCCGCACCTTCATCGAGCCGGAGGATGAGATCAGGCATTTAGGCGTACGCCTGAAGCACAACGCGAACGCCGGTGAGTTACGAGGCAAACGCGTCGTGCTGGTGGATGACAGCATCGTGCGGGGCACGACCTCGCGAAAGATCGTCGAAATGGTCCGCCGCGCCGGCGCCGTCGAAGTACACGTGCGGATCTCGAGCCCGCCAACCACGCACTCCTGCTTCTACGGAATCGACACGCCGGAGCGCGAACAACTGCTAGCCGCCAACTACGATGTCGAAGGTATGCGCCAATTGTTGGCGGCCGACAGCCTGGCGTTCATTACCATCGACGGTCTGTATCGGGCTCTCGGCGAAGGCGGCCGCGATCCCATCGCGCCGCGTTTTTGTGACGCGTGTTTCACCGGCGACTACCCGACAACACTAACGGACCGCTGTCGCGGCGACACCCAAGACCAGCTTTCCCTTCTCGCCGAACTGACCTAGGCGGCCTTCGATGACGCGACGACTCGACGGGCGCATCGCCCTGGTTACGGGCGCATCGCGCGGCATCGGCGCCGCCGTCGCGACGCGATTCGCCGAAGAGGGAGCGCACGTCGTCTTGATCGCTAGAACGGTCGGCGGTTTGGAGGAAGTCGACGACAAGATCAAAGACGTCGGCGGACAAG
>CAJICA010000356.1_pt1 | contig 28251 bp, 19 predicted proteins | sample 9199501 | NCBI WGS metagenome assembly CAJICA01 (sample SAMEA7708319, study PRJEB35096) | sediment metagenome | biome: marine neritic benthic zone biome [ENVO:01000025]; feature: sediment [ENVO:00002007]; material: shallow marine sediment [ENVO:03000034] sea grass bed [ENVO_01000059] ... | reverse complement strand
GGCCACTCGCCTCTCTTTGATGGCTTGGCAACCTGGCTTATGCACGAGGGGCTTAAAGAGTCCCCTTTGGAAGACCTCGTGCAGGGGTTAGGTCGGCGGCTCGTTGCGGGCGGCGTGCCCGTTTACCGGATAAGCATCGGCGGCATGATGTTGCATCCGGTCTTTGGGGGGATCGACATTGTCTGGATCGCCCCGTCCGATCAGCTCACCAGTCGGATGGCGCCCCGCGAAGCGATCAGCACACCGGAGTTCCAAAATGCTCCCTTCTTTGTTGCGGCCGAACAGGGAATCGAATTCGAGCGTTTCCGCTTGGATCAGCCTGTGGAGCGGGAGTACCCGATTTTCGAGCGGCTGCGGTCCGACGGCGTTACCGACTACGTCGTCTTCTATCGGAGTTACGGCAGGCGAGATCTGAAGCTCTGGACCGGGTTGCCGCCGGGTATGGAAGGGGCCATTGGCTCATTCTCGACGCGGCGTGTGGGCGGCTTCACCGAAATGGAACTGGACTATTTGCAGGCGCTGGTTACGCCGCTCGCCATCATTATCAAGACGAAGACGAGCCAAACCCTGGCAAAGACGTTGTTGGACACCTACCTCGGCGGGTACTCGGGCGGACAAGTCCTTACAGGCCTCGTCGCCCGCGGCGACGGTGTACCGATCGACTGCGTGCTTTGGTACTGCGATCTGCGGGACTCCACCGCGCAAGCCGAGCGATTGTCGATGGAGGACTATCTTGGGACTTTGGACGAGTACTTCGACTGCACGGCCGGGGCCGTCCTCGACCATGGCGGCGAGGTGCTGAAATTCATCGGCGATGCCGTGATGGCTATCTTCCCGTTCGATGACCAGGAGCGACCCAAGGTCGACATGTGCCGCGCGTCCATGAGCGCGGCGCGTGAAGCGCTGCATCAAGTCCGGCACATCAACGGCACGAGGCGAGATCGCGATCTGCCAACTATCCGTTTTGGTCTGTCTCTCCACGTCGGCCAGGTCATGTATGGCAATGTCGGGACAGGGCGGCGCCTGGACTTCACCGTTGTCGGGCCGGCGGCAAACCAAGCCGTCCGTCTGGAGGGACTGAGCAAGCAACTGAAGACCCCGGTAATCGCGTCGGCCCAGTTCGAGGAGATTTGCCCCGAGGAGCTAGTGCCCCTCGGCGTGCACGAGTTGGCGGGCATCACCGGTAGCCAAGCTATCTACACCCTGCCGGGCATGGAACCGGCGCCGGATACGCCCGCTTAGCCCGAGACGCCGTAACAGGCGGTGATCGCTCCAGATCGTTTCAAACTGCTGATCTTAGAGGGTGCCGCTCGCTTCCCTCGGTGCCTGGCCGGCCGTAAGTTGTCACAAAAGGAGACCCTCTTGCTCGATCTCAACAAAGCCTTGGAACTGGCTGTCGCCGCGGCGCAAGCGACCGGCGAACAGACCATGCGATACTTCCGTAACCCCGCCCTTGCTATCGAGGACAAGGCGGACGGCTCGCCTGTCACCGCCGCCGACCGCGAAGCCGAGCAGGAGATCCGCCGCGTCATCGAAGCCTCCCCCGAGTTCGGCGGCTTCGATATCGTCGGTGAAGAATTCGGCCACGCCGACCGCGGCAGCGACTACACGTGGTTCATCGACCCGATCGACGGCACCAAGGCTTTCGCCCGCGGCATCCCAACGTTCGGGACCCTGATCGCCCTGTTCGACAACGCGGCGCAACGTTCCCTTGCCGGCGCAATACATTTGCATGCTCTGGGCGAGACATATGCTGCCGCCCGCGGTCTTGGCGCGACGTGCAACGGCACGGCCGTCCGCGTCTCGGACCAGCCCTCGCTCGATAGCGCCTTCGTTGCCGCCGCCGAACCCGAATGGTTCGAGGCAGCCGGGCTCATGTCGGAGTACAAGGACCTCTTCGTCCGCGTCCCCGGCCTGCGCTGTTACGGCGACTGTTTCGCCCACGCCATGGTCGCCCGCGGCAGCCTCGACGCGGTCGTCGACCCAATGACCAATCCTTGGGACGTGCGGGCGACGGAGGTCATTATCGAAGAAGCTGGCGGCAAGTACCTAGAGCGCGAGGTCGCGGCCGGCGCGAAGTCACGCGGCAAATTGGGAGTACTGTTCGGCGCCGCGCCCGTTGTCGACGCGATCGCCGGGATCATACCGTTCGATTGATGCGCCGCACGTCACCAGCGTAGCGATGGAGCGTGTCGCCGTCCTTGGCAGTCCCGGCGCCGGCAAAACGAGGTTCTCGCTGGCCCTGGCCGAGATCACCGGCCTACCGCTCATTCATCTCGATCAGGCGTACTGGCGGCCGGGCTGGACGGAGCCTGCAACCGTCGACTGGCGGCGCACGGTGACCGAAATCGTCTCAGCCCCGCGTTGGATTACCGACGGCAACTATGGCGGCACGATGGACATCCGGTTGCCGCGTGCCGATACCGTCGTCGTCCTGGACTTGCCGGTGCCGCTTTGCCTGTGGCGCGCCATCCGCCGCGTGGCGGAGGCGCACGGCCAGGTACGGCCCGACATGGCCCCTGGTTGTCCGGAACGCCTAGATCTTGGCTTCTTGCAGTATATCGTGCGCTTCGGCCGCAATGGCGGCGGCCGCACCCGGATGTTGGAGCGCCTCGACGAACTCCCCGCGGCAACAGACGTGCATGTCCTGCGGTTACCGCGCGAGATGCGCGATTTCTTGCGCCGCGTCTAACCTGCCCGGCAATCCCGCAACGACCTGCGCTGCTGCCCGTCGGCATCGAAGTTGTCCGGCGCCAGCCATTCTCGGAACGCGGCGCGAACGGCCGGCCACTCCTCGTCGAGGATCGAAAACCAAGCGGTGTCACGGTTCCGGCCTTTGATCACCATGTGCTGGTGAAAGATGCCCTCGAAGCGAAAGCCGAGGCGCAGCGCCGCCGCCCGAGACTTTTCGTTCATCGCATTGCACTTCCATTCAAGCCGCCGATACCCCAGGTCGGTCAGCGCGTGGTCCATCATCAGGAACAGCGCCTCGGTCGATTGTGGCGTGCGCTGAAAGCGGGGGCCAAACCAGATGAAGCCGATTTCGATGGCGCCGTCCGCCGGCGCCATCCGCATGAAGCTGGCCATGCCCATCATCGCATCGCGCGCCAAATCGCGGATGGCAAAGGCCATCGGGTCGGTCTGCGCTGCGCACGCGTCGAGCCATTGGCCGAAGCCCGCGAAATCCGTGAACGGCCCGATCGACATGTAACGCCACACGGCATCCGCCTCCCGCGATCCATGGCCCGCCGCGAACAGCCCGTCGCCGTGGACGGCGGGGTCGAGCGGTTCGAGCCGGACCGCCGCGCCGGTCAGTGGCGCCCGGGCCGGCAACTCACAGGGCAGGGCCGCGTCGACGGGGAGTTCGTGGGGGGTTCGTTCGTTCATCGCGGCGCTTCGCTCCTTCGGAAACACAGCTATAGTCTCGGCCATGACTAGTCTAGACGACCGCGATTTGGCCACCTACCGGTGCGACGGGGCAGTCTGTTTGCGCGGCGTGGTCTCGCCCGATTGGGTCGGTCGGCTACGGGACGGTGTTGCCGCCAACCTGGCGGAACCGGGACCCTACGCCCAGCACTACACACCGGCGGAGAATGCCGGCGCGTATTTCGGCGATTACTGCAACTGGCGGCGCATCCCAGCCTTCCGTGATTTTGCGCTTGTACCGGAGATCGGCCGCCTCGCCGCCGCGCTGATGGAGAGCGAGCGCGTCCAGTTCTTCCACGAGCATGTCCTGGTCAAGGCCGGCGGTACGGCCGAGGCGACGCCATGGCACCACGACCAGCCGTACTACGTGATGCAAGGCCGCCAGGTGTTGAGCCTGTGGGTCGCGCTCGACCCCGTGCCGCGCGCCGTCTGCCCGCGCTTCGTCGCCGGTTCACACCGCTGGGGAAAGCTGTTCTATCCGCGCCGCTTCAAGGACGGCACCGACTACGACTATGCCGGCCCCGAGTTCGAGACCCTGCCACCGATTGACGAAAACCAGGCGCTGCGCGCCTGGACGCTGATGCCGGGGGACGCCATTGCGTTCCACTTCCTCACCGTCCACGACGCCCCGTCCAATCCGACCGCGGAAGCGCGGCGGGCCATCTCCTTTCGCTGGCTCGGCGACGATGCCGCATACGTCGACCGACCGGGCACGCCATCGCCGCCGTATCCCGACATGGGCCTGCGGCAACGACCCGGCGAGCCGCCACGAGCGGATTGGTTTCCCGTCGTTTGGCCGCCCGAACAACGGTCCACCATCCCGGAGATGGCATGAAGTTCTACGACTACTTTCGCTCGTCCGGTGCGTTCCGGGTACGGATCGCCCTGAATATGAAAGGCCTGACACCAGAGCGGGAGTTCGTTCACCTGCGCCGAAAGGAACATCGAGCGCCGAACTACCTGGCCGTCAACCCGCAGGGTCTCGTGCCGGCCATCGTCGACGACGACGGGACGGTCGTCACCCAGTCGATGGCGATCATCGAGTACTTGGACGAGACCCGGCCCGACACACCCCACCTCCTGCCGGCCGATCCCGGCGGCCGCGCCCGCGTGCGCGCCATCGCTCAGGCCATCGCCTGCGAGATCCATCCGCTGAACAACCTGCGTGTCTTGCAATATGTCGCCGAGACGTTCGGGCTCGACGCGGAGACCCGCGACGAGAAATGGTATCGACATTGGATCGCCATCGGCTTGGAGGGCGTCGAGGGCATGTTGACCCAGGGGACGGCAACCGGCGACTTCTGCCATGGCGACACGCCGACCATGGCGGACGCCTGCCTCGTGCCTCAGATCTTCAACGCCAAGCGCTTCAAAGCCGACCTGTCGCCATACCCGACGGTCATGCGCATCTTCGACAACTGCATGGCGGTCGACGCCTTCGACGCGGCCCAGCCATCGAAACAGCCCGACGCCGAAGCCTGATGCCCGACAGTCTTCGCGCCCTCGGTTTGATCAGCGGCACGTCGATGGACGGCATCGACGCCGCCATCACCGAGATCGACGGCGAGCGTGTCGGCGGCTTGCGCCCGCCCGGCACCTATCCGTACGAGCCCCACCTGCGCGCCCGCCTTCTGTCGATGGCCGCCGCACCCGACACCGTCAGTGAGGCCGACCTCCGCGCGGTCGAGGCGACGCTGACGGATGCCCACGCCGACGTCGTTGGCGCCTTTGTCAATGCGAACAACGTCGACCTCGCGGGCATCGATGTCATTGGCTTTCACGGCCAAACCATTTTGCATCGGCCGGAACGGCGCCTCACGCGCCAGCTCGGCGACGGCGCGCGGCTGGCCGGCGCGCTCGGCGTCGACGTCGTCAATGATTTCCGCGCCGCCGATGTTGCGGCCGGCGGGCAGGGGGCACCCTTCGCCTCGCTATATCACCGCGCCCTGGCGGCCGAGCTCCCGCCGCCCCTCGCGGTGCTGAACATCGGCGGCGTCGCCAACGTCACCTTCATCAACGGCGAGGAGGCTCTTGCGTTTGACACGGGGCCGGGCAACGCATTGCTCGACGACTGGGTCTCGCAGCATACCGGCGCCAGCTATGACGACGGCGGCCGTCTCGCCGCCACGGGGCGCGTCGATCAACAGCGTTTGAGCCGATTACTAGATGAATCATTCTTTGAAATGACACCGCCTAAGTCGCTGGACCGCAACGACTTTGACCCCGGCGTGATCGACGGTTTATCGGTCGCCGACGGCGCCGCAACACTCGTCGAGTTTACGGCGCAAAGCATTGCGCGCGCCCGGCCGCATTTGCCTGCGCCACCGCAGCGCTGGCTCGTGTGCGGGGGCGGCCGCCACAACGCGGCGATCATGTCCCGCCTGACTGAAGTGCTCGGCGCGCCGTGCGTGCCGGTCGAAGATGTCGGCTGGAACGGCGACGCACTCGAAGCCCAGGCCTTCGCATTCCTGGCCGTCCGCTCCCGGCGCGGCCTGCCGCTCAGCCTGCCATCGACGACAGGCGTGCCGCGGCCGATGCCGGGCGGTACTCTGCATAGGGCACCCCGCCGCGCCGCCTAGCCGAAGCGCAATCCCACGGGATAGTCCCCGTCGCACCCGTCACCGATTGGACGGCACCAGCCAAATCGGCCGCTTTGCCCTGCCTGGTAGGTGGGCGCTAACTCTGCCGCTTGGCCTGGATCAGGCGCCGCATGGTGGTCAGGTCGATCGCGCCGGGGATGATTTCGTCGTCGATAATGAACGACGGTGTGCCGCGAATGCCGAGCTGCTGGGCGATTTGGAAGTTTGCCCGCAGCGTCTCTTCGACCTCCGGCGCTTGCATGTCTTCCCGCAGCTGATCGACATCGATGCCGACCCGGTCGGCGAGGCGCATCACGATGCGCTCGTTCAGCCGACCACGGTTCTGCATCATCGCGACGTGGAAGTCGTGGTAGAGGCCCTGCTTCCGGGAGGCGAGGGCGGCGCGCGCCGCGAAGACTGAGTCCGGACCGAACACCGGGAACTCCTTGAAGACGATGCGCACATCGTCGTCCTCGGCCAGCTTGGTCAGACTGCGCGAGATCCGTTTGCAGAACGGGCAGTGATAGTCGAAGAACTCGACGACGGTCACACTGCCGTCGGGGTCGCCGACGCTCGGGTCGCGATCCGGGTCGACGACGTCGCCGCCCACCGCGGCGGTGGTCTGCGCCTGCGTTCGCTGCTGCTGCGCCTGCTGTTGTTGTCGCTGCTGCATGGCCTGCAGCGCTTGCAGGATGACCTGCGGATTTTCCTGGATGTACTGCTGGATGAGCCCGTTGATTTCGGCACGCTGCGCATCCGAGAAGCTCGGTTCCGCCGGCGCCTGGACCTGGCTCTCGAAAGCGGAAAAGGCGCCCTCGGGGATCGGCGTCGTCTCCTGGGCGTGTCCGGACGAGGCCAGCGCCAGGATTGAGGTGCCGGCCACTGCCAGCCACCGGACCATGGTCATGCATGCGCTCCGCTGTATAGGGGGAGGTGGGCGAACGGCGCGGATGATGAGCCTCCGAGGCCGGAACCCGCAAGTGAACCCTTGGCAGACTCACGCAAAGGTGACGCCGGGTGAGGCGCTACTTTCTGTCCTTGGCGCGCTTCACCTCGGACTGGATATCCAGCGCCCGCAGCTGGCCCGGCGAGCCCACCGGCAGCGCATTTTCGGCCCGCTCAGCGTGGGCTTGCGCTTCGTTGTATTCGCCCCGGAGCAGCGCCATTTCGGCCATCGCCAGGGCCAGCTCGCTGGTCTCCCCCAAGCGACCGTGGACAATCGCCTTTTGCCGCCACGCCGCGCCGAGACGCGGCTCCATCGACACCGCGACGCGCAGGTGGTCTTTCGCCAGGTCCATCTGTTGTCGGTCGCCGGTCTCGATTTGGACCTGCGCCAGGCTGGTCAACAGCAGCGGCTCGTCCGGCGCCAGTCGGACGGATTCGGCATACGGTGCGACCGCCTCGGCGATCCGTCCGTTCTCGAACAGCATCTGACCTTTGAGCTCGTAAAAGAACGGGTTCGCGGGCTCTTGCGCGATCAGACTGTCGATCAGCGGGAGAGCGATGTCCAACTCGCCACGGCGAAAGCGCGCGATCGCGTGGGCGTAGCCGGCGGCGATCGTCTCTCGCGGATCCGGGTATCGCCGCTCTACGTCTTCCAAGTCGCCCAGGAACGCGATCAGCTTGGCCCGCATGCGGTCCTGTTTCTCGACCAATTCGGGCGGCCAGGGCGTATCCGCGTACCGCGAAAGCTGCAAATGATTGGTCACCGCCGCGACGCGATCGGCCGTTAATGGATGCGTTCGCAAGTAGACGGTTTCGCGGCCGACCGAGCGGCCCTCCCGTCGCGCCAGGATATCAAGGAATTCGACAAGACCCCGCGACGACATACCGGTCTCGTCAAGAAACCGCAGCGCGGCGGCGTCCGCTGATGATTCCTGTGTGCGCGAATACTCCAACAAGCCGGCGGTCGCCGCAGTCTGACCAAGGGCATTGACGGCGACGCCAGCCCGCGGGTCCCCGGTCGCTAGGCCGGCCACCACACCGAGCACCAACGCCGCGATCGATTCGGCCCGGGCGCTGGCGAGCTGGTTCTGGATCCGCGCCAGGTGGCCGCCGGTGATGTGGCCCGTTTCGTGGGCCAGCACCCCGATGACCTGGCCGGGATTGTCCGCCCGCACCAGCAAGCCCGTGTGCACGAAGATCCGCTGCCCGCCGGCGACGAAGGCGTTCAGCGAGTTGTCCTGCACGATGTGAATATTGAGCGCGTCGGGGTCGAGCCCGGCCGCGTCATAGATTGGCGTAACATAGGAGCGGATGTTACGTTCGATCTCGGCGTCTCGGATCAACGAGATGCTGCGGGATTGCGCCGCAACGGGTTCTGCGGTCGTCTGAAGCAGGGTAATAATACCCGCTACCGACAAGGTCAGTCTGCTGAGTTTGCAAGGGGTTGGAAGTCGCAGGTGAAGTCGCATTTAAGATCGCGCCTCGGCGCTATTGCGTTTGCATTATCTATCGCCGGTTGCGCCGCTCAAAGTGGTGATCAGGGGTATATAGGGGGCTTTGCCGGCGGAGTCATCGCCGACGAGCCCCGCGCCGCGGTCGTCGGCCGCGAGGTCCTGGCCACCGGCGGGTCTGCGGCGGACGCGGTGGTCGCCGCTTACTTCACGATGGCGGTTACGTTCCCGAGCGCGGCGAGCCTCGGCGGTGGCGGCCAGTGCGTCATCTTTAGCCGCGAACTGCAGCGAACCGAAGCCTTGCTGTTCCCTGCAGTGGCGCCGGCCGCCAGCGATGTGCCGGTTGTCGCGGTACCTGCCAACGGCCGTGGCATGTTCGCCCTCCATGCGCGCTACGGACTGACGGAATGGTCCGATCTGCTGTTACCGTCCGAACGCTTCGCCCGCGAGGGCCACCCGATCTCCCGGGCGTTTGCCCGCCAGCTCCAAAGCGACGGCGCGATCCTCCTCGAAGACGCCGAGGCGAAGGCTCGTTTCTTCGACCCCTCGGGATTGCCGAAGGTCGAGGGCCAGCTCGTCCGCCAGGTAGAGCTGGGTTCATTGCTGTCCGTCCTGCGGACACGGGGACCGGGCGAACTCTACACCGGCCAGGCGGGCATCCGCTTTGCTGCTGCGGCCCAGCAAGTCGGCCTGCCCGTCACCCGCGGCGATCTGCGGCGCACCCGCCCGCAATTCCAGCCGACCGTCCAGATCCCCATCGGCGACGAGCTGCTGCACTTCGCGCCAACGGCCGGGGGGGCCGTTGCCGGTCAGCTTTGGGCATTGCTGGATCACCGCAACAGCTTCTCGGATGCACGGCCGGCCGAGCAAGCTCATATGCTGGCTGAGCTTGGCCGCATCGCCCACCGGGCCGCCGATGCCAACGTCTCGGATCTCGCCGGCCTGACCGATCCGCGCCGGCTGGATGCCCTGCTGGCCGAGTACGATCCGTCGGCGGCGCGGGTAACCGTCGACGCGTTGGAAGACCTTGGCACGACCGGCGGCGCGGCCATCGTCGCCGCCGATCGTTTCGGCGAGACCGTCGCTTGCGCGTTTACCATGAACCGACCCTTCGGCGCCGGTCGGTTCGCGCCCGGTACCGGCGTCTTGTTGGCCGCTCCGCCCCCGGCGAGAAACGAGGCGATGGCCGTTGCGGTGCTGTCGAATCCGACCGTCAACCAGGTGTTCTTCGCGGGGGCGGCGGGGGCCGGGCCGGACGGTCCTGTCGCCCTGGTCGCGGCGGCGTGGCCCGTCCTCTACGACGGTGCGGCGCTGACCGCCTCAATAGCCGCGCCCCGGTTGGGACCCGCCGTGGCGGAACCCATCGTCCGGCGGGAGGAGGGGGTCGCGCCCGATATTCTCGCCGGCCTGCAACAGCGCGGCCATCGGCTGCGTCAGACTGCAGACTATGGCTTGGTCGCCGCACTGCATTGCCCCGGCGGCTTGCCGCGGACGCTCCGCTGTCAGTTTTCAAACGACCCGCGCGGCCACGGGCTGTCGGCGGTAACGGAGCAATAGCCGAGATGGCTCTCAAGGCGTCGAAACGCGGGCAGGTCGCGCCGTTCATCGTTATGGACGTGATGCGCGCCGCCGCCGAACACGCCGCCGCCGGCAACGAAGTGCTGCACATGGAGGTGGGTCAGCCGGGCACGTCGGCGCCCCGCAAGGTGATTCAGGCCGCCCACGACGCCCTCGACGCCGACCGCATCGGCTACACCGACGCCCTCGGCATTCCGCCGCTGCGCCAGGCCATCGCCGGGCACTATCGCGACTTCTATGGCGTCGATGTGCCGAGCGATCGCATCATCGTCACGACCGGGTCGTCCGGCGGCTTTCTGCTGAGCTTTCTGGCCTGCTTCGATCCGGGCGACCGTGTCGCGCTGACGCTGCCATGCTACCCGGCCTACCGAAACATGCTGGCCGCGCTGGACATCGAAGCTGTGTATTTGCCGGCGACCATCGAGGACCGCTTCCAGCCGACGGTCGAACTGTTGGACCGCGTCGGGGCACCGTTGGACGGGCTCATCCTGACCAGCCCCTCCAATCCCGCCGGCACGATGGTGTCGCCCGAGACCCTCGCCGCCCTCGCGGACTACTGCCACCGCCAGGGCATCCGCCTAATTTCGGATGAGATCTACCACGGCATTACCTATGGCATGCGCGCCGCGACAGCCGCCGCGGCGCCGGAGGCATTTGTCATCAACAGCTTCTCCAAGTACTTCTCGATGACGGGGTGGCGCATCGGCTGGATGGTCGCGCCGGAAGACATGCGCCGGCCGATCGAATGCCTGACCCAGAATCTCTATATCTCGACGCCTTCGCTGTCCCAGCTCGCCGCGCTGGCGGCCTTCGACGCCCATGACGAGTTGCGCGAGAATGTCGCTGCGTACGCCCGCAATCGGCAGTTGCTCCTGGAGCGGCTCCCACGGGCGGGGTTCGAGCGCCTGGCGCCGGCGGACGGCGCTTTCTACATCTATGCCGACGTCAGCCAGCTCACCAACGACAGCGCGGCGTTCTGCTCACGCATGTTGCGCGAAGCGGACGTCGCGGCGACGCCAGGCGTCGACTTCGATCCGGAACGCGGCAATCACTTCGTCCGATTCTCATTCGCCGGCACGCACGAGGAGATCGCCCAGGCGTCGGATCGTTTGATCAAGTGGCAGGGCGGACGCGGCGCCTAGCGGACGGAAAGGCCATCGCGCTAGGCACGTTGCCTAACGACCGGCGGCGCAGGCCGCCGGAGGGTCAGCTCGTGAGGCGCTGCCACCAGCCCCGGCGGCTTGGCTGCGACCGATCCTCATCGGATGGCGGCGCGCCAGGCTCAACCTGGCTTTGCCCGATACCAACGCGCTCTGGCCGCTCCAGGACTCCGACTCCCGTTTTGTCGGCGACCTCGGGCGACGGCTTCGTCGCGGGGCCGTCCGCGTCGGGCTTAAAGAGCTGTTCCGGCGCGGACCGGATGGGCACGACTTCGACGCGCTCGGGCTGCTTTGGTTCGTCAGGCACCTCGACGACAATTGGCGCTTCCGCGTCGCCGGAGTCGTCCGGTGTTTCGAGCTCCGGCGCTGGCGCCGCCACGGCTCCTGAATCCGCGGTACCGGCATCGGTCTCGCCTTGCGTATCCCGGGCTGACGTGCGTCGCCGCGACGACGTGCGCCGCCTGGGCCGCCGGCGGCCGCGCCGGCCACCCTCAGCCTCGCCGTTGACCGCGTCGGCTTGCACCTCCGGCTGGGTCTCCTCGCCGATCTCCGGCACGACAAACGCTTCGTCGGAGTCCTCGCCTGCGGGCTCCTCGATCGTCTCCAAGGTACCGTTGACCGGCGCCTCGGCGGCACCGTCACGCCGCCGCCGGCGCCCCCCGCGGCGGCCGCGCCGCCGCCGCCGTCCACCGTCCTCGTCGTCATGGCTGGTTTCGTCGTCGCTTGGCGTGGCGTCGGCCGCGGCCTCCGTCGGCGCCTCGGCTTCCGCCTCAGCCTGGGGCCGCGCCCGCGAACGCCGCCGCCGCCGTCGTGGCTTCTCCTCGGCCGCGCCGGCTTCTTCGTCTTCGATATCCGGGGCCCGCACGACTTCCGCCGGCGCCTCGCCATCAGCCTCAAGTTCCTTTAGCCGCTCGAGCTGGTAGTCCGGCGGGACGAGGGTGTCGTCCGTGGCGATGAAGACCTGAAAACCGTAGCGCTGCTCGATCGCGGCCAGGTCGCCACGCTTTTGGTTGAGGATGTAGAGGGCGACTTGCGGCGGCACGCTGACGTTGATCGCCCGGCTGCGCTTGCGAATACCTTCCTCTTCGATCCCGCGCAGAACCCGCAAGGCGGTCGATTCCGTCGACCGGACGACGCCGGTGCCGGCGCAATGCGGACAGACGTCCGTACTCGCCTCCAGCAGGCTCGGCCGCATCCGCTGGCGCGACAGCTCCAGCAATCCGAACGCGCTGATCCGCCCCACTTGGAGGTGCGCGCGGTCGCTTTTCATCGCCTCTTTCAGGCGCTTCTCGACGGCGTTGTTGTTGCGCGATTCATCCATGTCGATGAAGTCGACGACGATCAGGCCCGCCAAGTCCCGCAATCTGAGTTGCCGCGCGATTTCACCCGCCGCTTCCAAGTTGGTCTTCAGCGCGGTCTGCTCGATGTTGCGCTCGCGCGTCGCGCGGCCCGAGTTGACGTCGATCGACACGAGCGCCTCGGTCGGGCTGATGACGATGTATCCGCCTGAACGCAATTGCACGACCGGATCGTGAATATCGTCGAGCTGCTGCTCGATCTTGTAGCGGTGAAGCAGGGGGACCTGTGGCTCGTCATATGGCTGCACCCGCCGCGCATGCGACGGGATCATCGTTTTCATGAACGACTTGGCGGTGCGATACGCCTCGTCGCCGTCGACGACGATCTCCTCGATGTCGCGGGAATAGAGGTCGCGCAGCGACCGCTTGATGACGTTGGCCTCTTCATAGATGAGGGCCGGCGCCGTCGACTTCAGGGTCAGCGCACGGATATCGTCCCACATCCGCCGCAAATACTCGTAGTCGCGCCGGATCTCTGCCTTGCTACGCTGCACGCCCGCGGTTCGCATGATCACCGCCATGCCGGCCGGCGTATCGAGATCCGAAAGCGTCGCCCGTAGGCGTTTGCGATGCGCCGGGTTTGTGATCTTCCTGGAAATACCGCCGCCGCGCGCCGTGTTTGGCATGAGGACGCAATACCGCCCGGCCAGCGACAGATAGGTCGTCAACGCGGCGCCCTTGTTGCCTCGCTCTTCCTTGACGACCTGCACCAGCAGTATCTGGCGCCGCTTGATGACCTCCTGGATCCGATAGCGGCGGGTCAGCGCCCGCAGCCGCTGCCGCTCCGCTTGACCGGCACGCTCGATATCCTCGACCTCGTCGCCGCCGAGGCTCTCGACCGGTGCGCCCTCGCCGTTGCCGGCCTCGTCGTCACTTTCGTCGGTCTCGCTGCTCGCGGCCTCGGCAGCGAGCAGCGCGTCCCGATCTTCGATCGGAATGCGGTAATAGTCCGGGTGAATTTCGTTGAAGGCCAGAAAGCCGTGGCGATTCCCGCCATAATCCACAAATGCCGCCTGCAGCGACGGCTCAACCCGCGTTACTTTCGCGAGATAGATGTTCCCCTTGAGCTGTCTTCTGGTCGAAGTCTCGTAGTCGTACTCCTCGAGTCTATTCCCGTCCGCGACAACGACGCGCGTTTCTTCGGCGTGCGTTGCATCTATTAACATTCTCTTCGTCATAAAGTCTGATCTCCGCAGGCCGCCCCCGGCCGATTCCGTGAACGTCGCTCGGTCGGGAGGCCTGGCTTACACGAAGCCGATTTAGCGGGTCGCCATACTGTCGAACGGTGCGCTGGGGCGCGAACCAGGACAGGGCGGGCGACCGTACACCAAGAACGTGTGTTCTCGGGTGACTTCCAGGTTTAACAAATAAATGATGATCGGCGCGCGAGCGGGGGCACTCACCAACTGACAAATAAGAAAGCAATTCGAGTTGACCCCTCGGAACTACCACCTCGGCGCCTCAATTCGTGTACAAGGACAAAGAATTGAACGATCACCGTTGTTCACCAAAGTAACATAGCGTTGGGCGGTGGGATCTACAATGGCAGCGACGCGGATCTGCCCAGATTGGCTGTGACATCCTGGCGAGAACTTTGGTACATCTAGTGTCTTCTACGGTGCCGCGACCCCAGATATGGCGAAGTATGCGGGTTTCGATACATGGGCCGAAACACGTCGCCCGGCTCATTCTTGCTGTCGCGACCTTGGTGATATTGCCGGTTGCCGCGGCCGAATCGGTCGAGGTGCGCAATATCCGAATCGGTATACATCCCGACAGCACCCGATTTGTGCTGGACATGTCGGGCGAGGTCCAGCCCCGGGTCTTTGGTCTGCCGGACCCGTACCGGGTCGTCATCGATCTCCCGGAAACGACGTTCGCCCTGTCGGAGGACAAGACCAATACGGGCGGCGGTTTGGTCGAGAGAATGCGCTATGGCCTGTTCCAGCCCGGACTGAGTCGACTCGTCCTTGATCTGAGTGGCCCCGCCAAGGTCAAGCGCGAGTTCTATATCGAGCCGTCCGAGGGCGGCGATTGGCGGTTGGTCATTGACCTCATCCGGACCGACCCGGCCGACTTCGCATCCACCATGCGTCGGTCGCCCGGACCCCGGATCGCGGGCCGTCCGCAAGCGCCGCTCCGGGACGGTGCTGTCGAAAACCCCCGTCCGGTCGTCGTCATCGACCCCGGCCATGGCGGGGTGGACCCCGGCGCCCTCAGCCCGTCGGGCACGCCTGAAAAGGATATCACCCTGGCCTTCGCCAACGAGATACATCGCCAGTTGGTGGCGACCGGCAAGTATGAGTCCATTCTGACGCGCACCGACGATGTGTTCATGACACTGCGTGAGCGGGTCGAAGTCGCCCGCACGGCCAACGCCGACCTCTTCCTGTCGCTCCACGCGAATACCAACGATAGCAAGCGGCTGCGCGGCTTTTCCGTCTATACCTTGTCAAACAAGGCCTCCGACCGGGAAGCGGCCGCCTTTGCGGCGGCGGAGAACAAGGCGGACATCATCGGCGGTGTCGATCTGGGTCAATATGACGACGACGTCGCCAGCATCCTGATCGATTTCGCGCAGACGAAGACCAACGAACAGTCGGTACTGTTCGCCCGCGATGTCCTGATTTCCGAGGTCGGCAAATCGACGAAGTTGATCAGCCGGCCCTGGCGCTCGGCTGGCTTTGCCGTATTAAAGGCACCCGACGTGCCGTCCGTTCTTGTCGAGCTGGGCTATCTGACCAATCGCGATGAGGAGCGGCAGCTCCAGGAGCCGTCCTACCAACGGGAACTTAGCGCGAGCATCAGCGCCGCGGTCGACGACTTCTTCAGCCGCCGGCGCGCGGCCCTGGGATCGCCCAATTGATGATCGATTGGTTAAACAAATGGTCACATCAAAGCCATAATCCTCACGCTCAGTGGGAGGATCGCGTGGCAGTCCAATCGACACTGGTGCGTAGCTAGATGGTGCGTTTCCTGGGGTATCTGGTCGGCCTCGGACTCATTGCGGCCGTTGGCGGGGTCGCGGCTGTGCTGTGGGTGTTCTGGACGTACGGCCAGGACCTGCCGGACTACCAGCAGCTGGCCGATTACGAGCCGCCCGTGATGACCCGGGTTCATGCCGGCAATGGCAGCCTGATCGCCGAATATGCGATCGAACGCCGAGTCTTCGTGCCGGTCGAGGCGATGCCGCGCCATGTCAAAGAGGCCTTCATATCGGCCGAAGACCAGCATTTCTACCGGCACTTCGGCGTCGACCCGATCGGCATCGTGCGCGCCGCCATCACCAATCTGCGCAACTTGGGATCGCGGCGCGCGGTCGGTGCGTCGACCATCACGCAACAGGTCGCCAAGAACTTCCTGCTGACCAACGAGCGCTCGATCGAGCGCAAGATACGCGAGGCGATCATCGCCATTCGCATGGAGCGGGCATACAGCAAGGACCGCATTCTCGAGCTTTATCTCAACGAGATCTATCTCGGCGCCGGTTCCTACGGGGTCGCCGCGGCGGCCATCAACTACTTCGACAAATCGCTCGACGACCTCAGCCTCGCCGAAGCGGCTTTTCTGGCTGGCCTACCGAAGGCGCCCGCCAACTATCATCCGGTGCGCCATCCGGAAGCGGCGCGTGCCCGCCGCAACTATGTGCTGCGCCGCTTGACCGAGGACGGTCGCATCGCCGCCGAGGACGCGCGCCGCGCCGCCTCGAGTGAGATCATCATCAGGCAGCGCGGCGGTGCCACGTTTGCCGACGCCGGCTATTTCGCCGAGGAGGTCCGGCGCGAGCTGGGCGCGATCTACGGCGAGCACGGTCTTTACGAAGGCGGGCTCTCGGTCCGCACCACCCTTTCGCCACGCCTTCAGTCGATTCTCGACCGTGGTCTCCGCGAGGGCCTGATTGCCTACGACATGCGCCATGGCTGGCGCGGCCCCGTCGCCCATTTCCAGGATTTCAACGGATGGCGCCGCCGCTTGGCGGAGATCAAGGTGCCGGACGGCGGCCGCGGCTGGCGGGCCGCCATGGTCGTGGAGTTGAGTGACACCGACGTGCGCCTCGGCTTCGCCGATGGGCACGAGGGCACCATCCCATTCGTTGAAATGAAATGGGCGCGCCCCTGGCTGCAGGGCCAGGAAGTCGGCGCGTCGCCGGATACGCCGACCGACGTGCTCGCCGTTGGCGACGTGATCGTCGCCGAGGCGGTTCGGGAGAACGAAGAAGGCGAGAGTTACCCGTTCGGAACCTACGGCCTGCGTCAGATTCCGGAGATCCAGGGTGGGGCGGTGGCCCTGGATCCGCACACCGGTCGGGTGCTGGCCATGACGGGCGGCTTCGACAGCGGCATCAGCGAATTCAACCGGGTCACCCAGGCCCGCCGGCAGCCCGGATCCGCCTTCAAGCCCTTCGTCTATATGGCCGGCCTCGATTCAGGTTACTCGCCGTCCACGCTCATCCTCGATGCACCGTTTGTCATCGACCAGGGCGAGGGATTGGGAAAGTGGAAGCCGGCCAACTACACCCGTAACTTCTATGGCCCGAGCACGATGCGCCTCGGCGTCGAGAAGTCCCGCAACCTAATGACCGTGCGTCTCGCCCAGACGCTGGGCATCGAGACGGTGGCCGACTATGCGGAGCGTTTCGGGGTTGTCGATCATCTCCCGCACCAGTTGAGCATGGCGTTGGGCGCGGGCGAGACGACCCTCATGCGGATGGCGACGGCCTACGCGATGATCGTCAACGGTGGCCGCCGTATCGAGCCGACCTTGATCGACCGCATTCAGGACCGCAACGGTCACACCGTATTCAAGCACGACACGCGTGAGTGCGATTGTCAGTCGGAGATGTGGCAAGGCGCCGGCCCGCCCCAACTTCCCGACCCACGGGAGCGGGTCATCGATCCGGGCACCGCCTACCAAATGGTGTCGATGCTGCAGGGCGTCGTCGAGCGCGGCACCGGGCGGCGCATCAACGCCATCGACAAGCCGCTTGCCGGCAAGACCGGGACCACCAACGACAGTTTCGATTCTTGGTTCATCGGCTTCTCGCCGGACCTAGTTATCGGCGTCTACACCGGTTTCGACCAGCCGCGCAGCCTCGGCAGCCGCGAGAGCGGCTCAACCGTCGCGGCGCCCATTTTCAAACAGATTATGGAAGAAGCGCTGAGCGGCGAAGCCGCCATTCCATTCCGTGTACCGAACGGCATCCGGCTCGTCCGCATCAACGCGGAAACCGGCCTGGTGGCGACATCCGGCGAGACCAACGTCATCCTCGAGGCGTTCAAGCCCGGCACGGTGCCGCGAGCCGCCGGACCGGTGCTCGACGGCGGTTACGACGCCGCTGCCTCGACAAACGGATCGGGCAGCGGCATATATTGAGTCGGCCGGACACCCCGTCCCGGCGCCCCACGAGCTTAGGTTGAGGAGTGGTCATGAGCGCCGAAAGCGCGCAACTTGCCGACGCAATCAATTCGTCCTTGGCCCTGATACGGAGGCATCTTTGACTGGGACGCAGCGGAGAAGCGGCTCGCTGAGCTGAATCAGCTCGCCGAGGACCAGGACCTCTGGTCCGACCCCGACCGGGCGCAGCGTGTCATGCGCGAGCGCACCCACATCGAAAAATCAATGAACGATGTCCGTGAGTTGGAGCAGGAACTTGCGGACAACCTGGAACTGATCGAACTCGGCGAGGCCGAGGACGACTCCGATGTCGTCGCCGAGGCCCACCAGGTGTTGTCACGCCTCCAAACACGCGTCGCCAAGCTGGAGCTGCAGAGTCTGTTGTCCGGCGAAGCCGACGGCAACGACTGCTATCTCGAGGTCCATGCCGGCGCCGGCGGCACGGAATCGCAGGATTGGGCCGAGATGCTGGCGCGCATGTATCTGCGCTGGGCCGAGCAGCACGAGCACAGGGTCGAGTGGATCGAGGAGAGTCCTGGGGAAGAAGCCGGCATGAAGTCGGCAACCATGAAGGTGCTGGGCACCAATGCCTACGGCTGGCTCAAGACCGAGTCCGGCGTCCACCGTCTCGTCCGCATCTCGCCATTCGACAGCCAGTCACGCCGGCACACGAGCTTTGCCAGCGTCTGGGTCTATCCCGTCGTCGAAGACAACATTGAGATCGAGGTCGAGGACAAGGACCTCCGGGTCGACACCTACCGCGCCTCGGGCGCCGGTGGTCAGCATGTCAACAAGACCGACAGCGCCGTCCGTCTCACCCACCTGCCGACCGGCATTGTCGTTCAATGTCAGAACGACCGCTCGCAGCATCGCAACCGCGCCACGGCGATGGGCATGCTGAAGGCGCGCTTGTACGAGTTGGAACTGCAGAAGCGCGAAGCGGAAGCCCAGGCCCAAGCAGAAGCCAAGACCGACATCGGCTGGGGCCACCAGATCCGGTCCTATGTCCTACAGCCGTATCAAATGGTGAAAGACCTGCGAACCGGCGTCGAAATCGGCAATGCCCAGGGCGTGTTGGACGGCGATATTGACCGGTTCCTTGAAGCGTCCCTAGCCTCGAAGCTGAAGGCCGGGCAGGCGGAGGATAGCGCTTAGCGCGGCGCCGCTGAGAGACCTTCCAGATACGCCGGATCGAAACCCGCCGCGCGCCGGGCCGTTTCGTTGAAAGGCGGCTTCAACTGGCCCTTGAAGTGGCGAGCCACCAGCGACCGCCAGGCTTCCGCCGGTGATAGACCGCGTTGCCCGCAAACAAACGCAAACCAGCGCTGGCCGGTGGCGACGTGTCCGATTTCGTCGCGATAAATGACTTCGAGCACGTCCGCCGAGGCGTGATCGTCGACGGCGCGCAGCTTGTCGATCATGGCGGGCGTCACATCGAGCCCCCGTGCTTCCAGAACCATGGGGACCACCGCCAGGCGCGCCGCCAGATCGTGCCGCGTGTCGTGCGCACTTTCCCATAGGCCATCGTGTGCCGGCAGGTCGCCGTAGGCGGCGCCGAGGGTCTTTAGGCGGGCGGCCACGAAGTCGAAATGCGCCGCTTCCTCGTGGGCGACGGTGACCCAATCGTCATAGAAAGCCGGCGGCAGCTCATGCTGCGTAAATCGCGCGACGAGATCCCAGGCGAGATCGATGGCGTTGAGTTCGATGTGCGCGACTGCGTGAAGGAGAGCGATCCGCCCGCTGGTGCCACGGTTGATCCGCCGGCGCGCCACCGCAGCGGGCGGGACGAGTTGCGGACGAACGGGTCGCGCCGGCCGGTCCGGCGGCGCGCATTTGCCGATGTCAAACAAACCTGCACGCCAAGCCCGTGCGGCCTCGTGGCTGAGTGCGATCTTCGTTTCGGGGGCGGCGGCCGCCAAGACACGGCATGCTGCCGCCGCCAACGAGTCCATTAGGCGCCCTGGACCGACTCCAGAACGGCCTCGACATGTCCGGGCACTTTGACCTTGCGCCAGATCTTCTGAATGATCCCGTTTTCGTCGATCAGAAATGTGGCGCGCTCGACACCCATGTATTTCTTGCCGTACATGCTCTTCTCGACCCAGGTGCCGTAGGCTTCGGTCACAGCCCCATCCTCGTCGCTCGCCAGCGCGAACGGGAGTTCGAACTTGGCTTTGAACTTGTCGTGCTTGGCGACGCTGTCGCGTGACACGCCGATGACCTCCGCGCCGGCCGCGTCGAAGTCACCGATCGCGTCGCGGAAACCGCAGGCTTCTTTCGTGCATCCGGGGGTATCGTCCTTCGGGTAGAAGTACAGCACGACCTTCTTGCCGCGCAGTTCACTCAGCTTCACCGTGCCTCCCCCGTCGGTCTTCATCGTGAAGCCGGGTGCCTCTTGACCTTCCTGCAACATCCAATGACCTCCATCCCTGTTCATTGCGGCGCGATGATTTCAAGCGATCACACGCCTGATCAAGCTGCCTTATCAGGTAGAGTCGACGACCGACCTATCAAGATCCGGCGTTCTTCTTTCGGCGCGCCTCTGCGGCTGGTGCTCCGATGATCGTTGTGTAGATGTCGAACACGGCTTCCGCCCGTTCGCGAATCTCCGCCGCCAGCGCCTCGAAACTCGCCGCGCCAGCCGCCGCCGCCAGTTTGTTTCGCAGCGCGGTTGGCAGTGTCGCCGCGTCCGCCTCGCCCTCGACGGTGAGCCGCAGCAGTCCCTGCAAGGTTTGCCAAAGCCTCGTTGCCCCGACGAGCGTGTCCGCCGCCACCGCGTCGAGCACACCGGCTTCCCGCGCCTTGCCTAGGGACGCCACCGTGTTTGGATCGAGAACCGTCGGTTCGTCATGCGCATGCCGCAGCTGCAGGAATTGCGCGATGAACTCACAATCAACCAATCCGCCCGGGAAATGCTTGATCTGCCACGGGTTGGTCGAGCCATTCTCTTGAAACGTGCGTTCATGCATGTCGTCGACGGCGACGACCAGGGTGTCCGGGTCGCGCGGGTCACAGAGAACGCCGCGCAGGGCTTCTTGAATGCGCCGCGTTAGTGTTGCCGTGCCGGAAATGACGCGCGCCCGGGTGAGCGCCAGGTGCTCCCACGTCCACGCCGTCTTGGAATGATACGCGGCGAATCCGTCCAGGCTGATGGCCAAGGGGCCGGCGTTGCCCGACGGACGCAGGCGCATGTCGACTTCGTAGAGCCGGCCCTCGCCGGTCAACGCCGTCAGCGCATTGATCAGCCGCTGGCCGAACCGCTGGTAGTATTGCCCCAGCGACAAGGCGCGCGGACCGCTCGATCGGGCATCGGCGTCAGGTAGGTCGTACACGAACACCAGATCGAGGTCGGACCCGTCGGTCAGCTCCCGGCCGCCGAGCTTGCCAAGCGCCACGACCGCGAAACCATCCCCGGGACACGTCCCGTGTTTCGCCTCGAACTCCTCCGCCAGATGCGGCAGCAATTGTCCGATCACCGTCTCGGCGATCGCCGTCAGTGCGTCGGCGCATTGCGCTTGCTCGGCCATGCCGAGCAGCAATTGGGTGCCGGCCCTGAACCGGGCGTCGTTCGCCCAGCGCCGCGTGATGTCCATGGTATCTTGCATGTCTTGCGCGGCCGTCAGCCGATCGCCCAGCTCACCGGACAACCCGGCCCCGACCGGCAGCGGTTCGTAGAAATTGCCGTCGAGGACGCCGTCCAACAGTCCCGGATTGCGGCCCAGCCAATCCGCCAAACGCGGCGCCGTGCCGACGATCTCCGCGAGAAGCTGCAGCAGCGACGGGTTTGATTGGAACAGCGAGAACAGCTGCACCCCCGCCGGCAGGCCGGCCAGGAACGAGTCGAAGCGCCGAAAAGCTTGGTCGGGGGCCGCCGTGCCGGCGAAGGCTTGGAGCAGCGCGGGCATCAGTTCCGTCAACAATTGGCGCGCCCGCGTGCTGCGCGTGGCACGGTATCGCCCGTGGTGCCAGCTCCGCACGGTGCCGGAAACCGCCTCGGCGTCTCTAAAACCGAGCCCGGTCAGTGTCTGCAAGGTCTCCGGATCATGCTCGCCGCCCGTAAACACCAGACTGCCCGCACTGGTGAGCTGCGGCGCCTCGTCAAACAGTGCGGCGTAGTGGCTCTCCACGGCACGCAACTGGTCGAGCAACTCCTCCCGGAAGAGCGTTGGATCCCGGTAGCCGAGGAAGGCGGCGATCGCGTCGACCCCCTCGGCCGTCTTGGGCAGGCTATGGGTCTGTTGGTCCGCAACCATCTGTAAACGGTGTTCGAGTGTGCGCAAGAACTCGTAGGCGGAGATCAGGCTGCGCGTGACATCCGCTTTGACATGGCCGCTGGCGGTAAGCGCCTGCAGTGCATCCACAGTGCGACGCTGCCGCAGTTCCGGTTCGCGGCCGCCCCAGATCAGCTGTTGCGTTTGGGCGAACAGCTCGATTTCGCGGATGCCGCCGCGCCCCAGCTTGACGTTGTGCCCTTCGATCGCAACCGTGCTGCCGCCCTTGTGCGCGTGAATCTGCCGCTTGATGGAACGGATGTCTTCGATCGCCGCGAAATCGAGATGCCGCCGCCACAAAAAAGGACGAAGGCTATCGAGAAACGCTTCACCCGCGACCCGGTCGCCGGCCACTGGGCGTGCCTTGATCATGGCGGCGCGCTCCCAGTTCTGACCCATGCTCTCATAATATGTCTCGGCCGCGACGAACGAGATCGCCGGCGGCGTCGCGCCGGGATCGGGGCGCAGGCGCAAATCGGTACGAAACACGTAGCCGTCGGCGGAACGTTCCTCCAGCAACCGGACAAGGTCACGAGTCAGGCGAACGAAGGTTTGCTGTAGCCGCTCCGGGCGCTGCGTACGGACCCGCCCGGTATCGTAGAGGACGATGAGGTCGATATCGCTCGAGTAGTTGAGTTCTCCGGCCCCAAGCTTGCCCATGCCAAGGATGACGAAGCCGGAACCCGCCGTGTCTTCGATCTCGATCAGGCCCTGATCCGCCGATGCGCGCAACAACGCGCCCACCGCAGCTTCCAAACACGTCTCGGCAAATGCGCTGAGGCGGCCAGTCACGTCGTCCAACCGCCAGGCGCCGGTCACATCGCCCACCGCTATGGCAAGGGCGGCCCGGCGCTTGGCCTGCCGGAGCCGTGCCGCGAGGTCCGTCGGCGCCTCTCCCCGCCGGTTGCCTCGGGCCAGGTCCAAGCTATCTTCATACGCAGCGTCCAGCCCATCGGCGAACAGGCTCTGTGTGAAAAATGGGTCCTGAATAATTGCATTTGTCAGGAATTCGCTGTTTGCGAAGAACCCGTCGAGCAGACTTTGGGCCGTGTCGGAGGCCAACGCCTTAGAAAAACGAGACAGATCGTCGTTTTTCAAGCGAGCGACGGCCTCTTCCCAGCGCTCTCGGCCGAGGCGCACCCTAGCCTCGTCGGCCGGGACGGGCAGGTGATCGGGATCAATGGAACGTGACAACAACATAAGTGAAGTATTGTAGTGTACCGGCCTGAAAATAACCCCGGTTTTGGTTGGCGATGGCCAACCATCCGTTCGTCATTCGCTCCGTTAAAGTAGATGGTACTGGGCCCTTACAAGCTATTGCTGCACACCCTCGTGGCCACGATGCTTGGCGTCGCGCTGCTCATCGGGGGTGCGCTACTGCTCCTGTCATCCGGGCCGCTAAGTGTTGGCTTCGCCACACCCTACATCGAGCGTGCGCTGGCATCGCCCGAGAGTCCCAACGTCATCCGGGTACGAGACACCGTTATCGCTCTCGATACTGCGGAGCCGAGCATCAATCTGCGCGCGATCGGCATACGGGTCTTTGACCGGGAGCGTGTCCGGCTGGTGGCGACGGCGCCGAGTCTGGATGTGCGCCTTAGCATTCGGGCGCTGCTCCGCGGCCTTCTTGCACCCGCGGTCGTCGAGATCGAAGGCCCGACCTTGCGGGTGCAGCGGCAGCCGGGCGGCACGATCAGCATCGGCTTCACGAGCGAAGATGGCAAGTCGGACGTTACGGCCGCGTCGACCGGTCTGCTTGGGGCCTTGCTCCTGCCGCCTGACCCAAGCAGCCCGACAGGATACCTTCGCAAGCTTGGCATAGTCGGCGCGACTGTTCGGGTCGACGACCGCGTGAACGATGCACGGTGGACGCTACGCGACGCCAGGGTGTCGCTCCGCCGCGATGCGCAGGCTATCGACGGCGAGCTAACGGCACGCCTCGACGTCGATGGACTCGTCGCGGACCTGAGCGCCAACGGCAGTTTCGATATTGACCAACGCACAACCGACGTCGCGGTTAGCTTTGATGGCCTGCAGCCTGCCGCTCTAGCGGCGGTCGAACGCCATGTGCGGGAACTGCAACGGGCGGAAATGCCGATCGACGGAACGCTTGCCATGCAGATCGACTCCAGCGGCACGATTGAATCGGTTGGTTTCGAACTTATCGGTGGGCCAGGCACCGTCGACTTGCCGGAATTCTATGACGAGCCGTTGTTTGTGGATGCGCTATTTGTGAAAGGCGTGGCCGCCAGTCACTTCGACCGGCTGACGATCGAGGAGGCGTTTCTCGATCTAGGAGGGGTCACCGGGTCTGCACGCGGCATTCTGGTGCGCACAGCCGACAACCGCTTGATTGTCAACGCCGAGGCCGAGACGGCGGAAGTGCCTATCAGCGAAATCGAACGGATTTGGCCACTACCGCTCGTGCGGCCCGCGCGTAGATGGGTCATGAGAAACCTCGCCGATGGGATCGCCCAAACGGCCGACATCAAACTGCGCGGCGAATCACCGGTGGATGCGCCGCTTTCCGTCGACGCTGTCGAGATCAGCGGCGGGCTCGAGTTCTCCGGTATGACGGTCCACTACCTGCGGCCGATGACGCCGGTCAAAGACGCCATCGGGACGGCCCGGTTCGACAACGAGAGTTTCAATATCGCGTTGACCAGCGGCACGTCCGAGGATCTCGTTCTCGAGCAGGCCGCGATTCAACTTGTCGCTCTGGATACGAAGAGCCCCGCAGCCGAAATCGAGCTGACGGTCGCCGGACCGGCTGACGCGGCGCTGGCCTTGCTCGATGAAGAGCCGCTTCGGTTCACCCGGGCCCTCGGCCTCGATCCGACCAAATCGGCCGGCGAGCAGCGCACCAACGCCGTCATTCGTGTTCCGCTCGTCACGGGGGTCACGCCGGATCAAGTCGAGGCGGCGGCCGCTGCACGGATCTCCGGGTTCGCCTACGAACCGGGCATCTTCGGGCTGCCTGTCGAAAACGGCGAACTGACGCTTGAGGTCGATCGCGAACAGCTTCACGTTGCCGGCGAATTGAACCTGGAGGGTACGCCGCTCCAAGTTGCCTGGACGCGTGGTTTGACACCGGACGCGCCCGTCCGCGAGCGTTACCAGTTGCGCGGTTTCGTCGACGATGGGGACCGGGCACGCCTTGGCGTGGTTTTGCCGGGGTGGATTACCGGCCCCGTCGGGGTTGGCTTGACCTACACGGCGTCGAGCGACACCGGCGGGATCGGGGCGGCCGAGGTCGACCTGACCAACGCTGTCATCGACCTGGCGCCGTTCGACTGGCACAAGAACGAAGGCGAAGAGGCTGGTGGCCGGTTCGAATTCCTGGTCGAGAACGACATTGTCACGCAGGCACAAAACATCGCGCTCACCGGGCCCTCGCTCGTCGCCGAAGGCGATATGACATTCGCCGCCGACGGCAGTTTCGATATCGACGGTGCGACCTTCTCCCGGCTGCGGATCGGTGAAACCGACGTGGCCGGGTCCATGCAAGCCGACGCCGGCCACTATGAGATTGTCGTCGGCGGAGATAGCCTGGACCTGCGCCCCTTCCTACGAGGCGGTGAGTCGGGAGAGGAAGGCGAGCCGGCCACGCCGTTCACCATCACGACGCGCGACGGCGGCGTTGATCTGGTCCGCGTACAGGATGACTTGTATCTCATCGGGGCGACGGGCGAGGTCACCCATGATGGCGCGGTCGTTCGCTCGGCTGATCTCGCGGCCAACCTGCCGTCGGGACAGGCCGTTTTCTTAACCGTTGCGGGGCGTCCGGACGGGCGTGACGTCGTCTTGCGAACGGAGGACGCGGGTGAACTGTTGCGCGCGGTCGGCTGGGTCGACACCGTGGTCGGCGGTAATATGGTCTTGGAAGCAAGCATCGACGACGACGAACCCGGACGCCCGGCTTTCGGCGTTGCGCGGATCGAGGACTTCCAGGTCATCCAGGGATCCGTTCTCGCGCGCGTCCTGACGCTTGCGTCCTTCCAGGGCATCCAGGACGTCGTGGCCGGCAACGATGGCATCACGTTTCGCCAACTCGAAATCCCGTTTCGGCTCACCGAAGAAGCGCTCGACGTCAAGAATGCTCGCGCGCGTGGCTCCGCCCTCGGCATTCTCGCCGAGGGCAGGATCGACCGCGCGGCGCTGACGATTGACATGGCGGGCGAGGTGGCCCCCGCGCACACCCTGAACAGCCTGCTTGGAAACATCCCGATCATCGGCGATGTGCTGACCGGCGGCGGCGAGGGCATTTTTGCCGCCACATATAAGGTGCGTGGTCCGTTGGACGATCCGACCGTGACGGTCAATCCGCTATCCGTTCTGACCCCTGGTTTCACCCGCCGGATTCTCAGCGGCTTCGAAGGCGGTCTCGGCAGCGGCGAGAAGACCGACTACGTGGTCGACACGCCCGGCGAGAATTGACCGGCGAAACTAGGTCGGCCGGATAAGCATGTGCCGCTTGCGGCCGGCCGACAGCTTGATCACGCCGTCGGCGTTCGCCGCCGCTGCGGTGATGACGTATCCTTCATCAACGATCGGCTCGTCGTTCAGGCGGGCGCCGCCGCCGCGGATGAGCCGTCGCCCTTCGCTATTCGACGCGGCCAATCCGCAACGCGCAAACAACGCGAACGCCGCGATACCTTGCTCCAATTCGCCGCGTGGCACGTCGCTGGTCGGCAGGTCCATGCTAACGGCGCCCTGTTCGAAGGTCTGACTTGCCGCGTCCGCCGCCCGCGCCGCTGCGGCTTTCCCGTGACACATCGCGGTCGCGGCCGTTGCTAACACCTTCTTGGCTTCGTTGATCTCGGCCCCGCCGAGCGATTCCAGCCGTCTAATCTCATCAACGCTCAAATCGGTGAACAGGCGGAGAAAGCGTCCGACGTCCTTGTCGTCGGTATTGCGCCAGAATTGCCAGTAATCGAACGGCGCCAACCGATCGGGGTTGAGCCACACCGCGCCCTGCGCCGTCTTGCCCATCTTGGCGCCGGATGCCGTGGTGATCAGCGGCGCCGTTAAGCCATAGAGCGCCGCGCCAGCCACCCGGCGGCCGAGTTCGACGCCATTGACGATATTCCCCCACTGGTCCGTTCCGCCCATTTGCAGGACACAATCGTAGCGGCGGTTAAGCTCAACAAAATCATATGCCTGCAAGACCATATAGTTGAACTCGAGGAAGGACAGCGGCTGTTCACGCTCGAGGCGCAACTTGACGCTGTCAAAGGACAGCATGCGGTTGACCGAGAAGTGACGCCCGTAGTCGCGTAGGAACGGGACATACATCAGCTCGTCAAGCCAGTCGGCGTTGTTCACCATGACCGCGTCAGTCGCGCCGTCGCCGAACGTCAGAAAGCGCTCGAATATCTTGCGAATGCTGTCGATGTTGCTGGCAATCCGCTCCTCGTTCAGGAGCTGCCGAACTTCGTCCTTACCGGACGGATCGCCGACCTTGGTGGTACCGCCGCCCATCAATACGATGGGCTTGTTGCCGGCCTGCTGCATCCGCCGCAGCAACATGATCTGCACGAGATTGCCAACATGCAGACTGTCAGCCGTGGCGTCGAACCCGATGTAGCCGACGACTCCACCGTCCTGGGCTGCCGCATCCAGACCCTCAAGATCGGTGCACTGATGCAGGAAGCCGCGATCGTTGATCGCACGCAAAAAATCAGACTTGACGCGCGGCATTGGGCGAATGCCTATGCCTGGTGCTCAGTCAGGTATTTTGTGATCTCCGCCTCGAGCAGATCGAGTTTGTCGACATAGAAATGATTGGCGTTCTCGATCGTCTGCAACGTGACCACAACCTCTTTTTGCTTGGCCAGACGTTCGACAAGTTGAGACACCGACGCACCGGGCACCACATCGTCCGCGCCGCCATGCACCACCAGTCCCGAGGCGGGGCAGGGCGCCAGGAACGAAAAGTCGTACATGTTCGCCGGCGGTGAAACCGAGATAAAGCCGACGATCTCCGGGCGGCGCATCAGTAGTTGCATGCCGATCCAGGCTCCGAAAGAGAACCCCGCCACCCAGCAAAACTTCGCGTTCGGATTGTAGCCCTGCATCCAGTCGAGCGC
>CAJICA010000165.1_pt1 | contig 33433 bp, 36 predicted proteins | sample 9199501 | NCBI WGS metagenome assembly CAJICA01 (sample SAMEA7708319, study PRJEB35096) | sediment metagenome | biome: marine neritic benthic zone biome [ENVO:01000025]; feature: sediment [ENVO:00002007]; material: shallow marine sediment [ENVO:03000034] sea grass bed [ENVO_01000059] ... | reverse complement strand
GGTATGGAGGATGTGGCGACTGAGGCCGCCCATCATGCCGGCCAGATCGGCGCAAAAGCGCCCCTTCTGCTGCAGCCACTCCATCGCGGAGCAGCCGAATTTCACGGTCGGAACAAAGGTGCTCGGTGCGGCCGGGCTCCCTTCAAGAACAACGGTGTCGGCCATGGCGCGGTCCTAGGCTATCGAACTCGCTCGTTATGTAAGAAACTACTAGCGTCCTGCCAGGGGCCTCGGCTTGATCTTGGCGGCGGCTGAACCATGTCCGATAGACGCAAGCGCGCGCGGAAGGAGCAGCGGAATGTTCATTCAGACCGAGGAAACGCCCAATCCGGCCACGTTGAAGTTCTTGCCGGGCCAAGAGGTCGTCAAACTCGGCACCGCGGATTTTCCGAACCCGGCAGCGGCTGAACGCTCGCCCCTCGCCCAGCGCCTGTTCAACGTTCCGGGCGTCACCGGCGTCTTTCTGGGCTCCGATTTCGTGACGGTCACCAAGGCGCCCGACCTCGAATGGCACGTTCTGAAGCCATCGGTGCTCGGCGCGATCATGGAGCATTTCACCTCCGGGCACCCGACCCTCCTGGACGACGACCCAGTCCCGGCGGGCGCCGAGGACGACGACGAGGTCGTGTCCCAGATCCGCGAGCTGATCGACACGCGGGTCCGGCCGGCCGTCGCCATGGACGGCGGCGACATTGTCTTCCAGGGGTTCCAGGACGGGATTGTCTATCTGCATATGCAGGGCGCGTGCGCCGGTTGCCCGTCGTCAACGATGACCTTGAAGATGGGCATCGAGAATATGCTCCGGCACTACATCCCGGAAGTGCAGGAAGTCCAACCGGTCTAGGGCTAGCGCGGCACGTAGTACTGCATGCCAAGCCAGCGCCAGCGCCCCTCGCCAGCAGGCGCCGTGCAATTGATCCGCGCCCGGCCGGGCGAAAAGGGCTCCGGCATCCGCACCTCGGCGCGCGGCCCGAGCCACTCAAGCTCGACCTGCCCCTGACCGGTCGCGAAGCAGGCCAGACCGTCGCGCTGCGCCAGGTCCCCGGTCAACGTGAAGCCGAACAAGGGCGGATTTTCCTGGATCTGAGGATCGCGCGGGGTCAGATCGGCAATCGGGATCGGCAATGCGCTCGCCACCAGCCGAAGACGTTCGAGATCGCCGAACTCTTCGCTCAACGGGAACCGCGGCAAGAAGAAACGGTCGAACGAGTTGTGAGTCACGCCGGAATGCTGACCGAACGCCGCCTCAAAACCCTCGCCGGCAATCAGATCGCGCACGGCCGCGCTCGCTTCGCCGAACGGATAGGCGAAGATGGTCGGTACGCTGCCCAGTTCAGCCTCCAGGCGCTCGCGGGCCCTGACAAGGTCTTGCTGGACACCGGCGATCGTGTGAGCCGGCAGGTGCAGATGCCCGGCGGTATGGGCGCCGATGTGCACCCCGGCGTCGCGCATTTCGCGCACTTGGCCCAGCTCATGAAATCTGGGAACCCCTGATCGACCGGGTCGGTGGCGATGAATATCGTGAACGGAAACCCCGCTGCCCGAAGCCGCGGCCAGGCTTCCTCGTAGACGGAGAGGTACGCGTCGTCGATCGTGATGGCGACGGCCTTGTCCGGCAGCTCCCGGCCCTCGCGGACAGCGGCCACAATCTCCGGCAGCGGCAGGACAGTGTAGCCGCCCTCACCCAGCTCTCGCAGGTGGGCGTCGAACTGATCCAGCCTGATATTGGTGGATTCGTGGCCGGCCTCGCCGAAACGGTGGTACATCAGGACGACCGCCCAATCGGCGCCGGCCGCCGGTCGTATCGCGCCCAGCGTTGCCGCTGCGAGGACCAAGAGAACCTTGCCGGCATTACGCCACGGGCTACGAAGGGAGGTCACGTACATGCGCTGTCGGGGTCGCCCATTCGTGGTAGTCAAACTAGTCAGGCCGTGCCCGTATCGGCAAGCACGGCGATGATGCGCCCATCGGATGAACGAACGGTTGGCGGTCGGGCCCGGTGAAGATTCTGGCTATCGATACGGCTTTGGCGGCCTGCTCTGCCGCCGTCTGGGACGACGGCCAGGTCCGTGCTCATCATTTCGAGGTGCGGGAACGGGGCCACGCCGAGGCCATCGTGCCCATGGTCGAGCAATGCCTGGACGATGCGGGCGCGACCTATAGGGATCTCGATTGTCTGGCGGTATCGACCGGCCCGGGAACCTACACCGGCCTGCGTATCGGGCATGCCGCGATCCGCGGGCTCGCCTTGGCCGCCGATAAGCCGGTGGTCGGCGTGTCGTGTCTCGAAGCGGTCGCCCACGCGGCCGCCACAGCCGTCTCGGCATCTACTGAAGGCATCGCCGTCTTTCTCGGCACGAAACGGCCCGACGTGTATTTTCAAACATTCCGCGGGGCGGCAGCGATTAGCCCGCCCGACGTTGCCCTGCCGGCGGCCATTCCGGCGCTACTGCCGCCCGGACCGCTGCTATTGGCGGGCGATGCGGCGCCATTGGTTCGGCCGCATCTCAAACGCGATGATGTTCGTATCGCCCCCGGATCTGGCCTACCGGACGCCATCGACATCGCGGCTCTCGCTGCACGCGATACTGCGCGGGGCGGCTTGCCGCCGGTCCTGGAATTCCCGCAGCCGCTCTACCTGCGCGCGCCCGACGTGACGGTGTCCGCGGGCAATACCGGACTCCGTCCGCGACTGTGACACACGACTGTGCCGGCACGGTCGACGTGCGCTGTGTTCGCATGGGCGCCGAAGCCGCCGCGCTGATCGCCCAACTGCAAGGCGCGACGCTGCCGGCGATTGGCGCGCAGGCATGGTCGACCGCCAGCGTGCAAGCGACCATGGAGGTGCCGGGCGCGTTCGCCAGTATCGCGGTGCTCGCGGACGAACCTTGCGGAGTCGCTGTCGGCCGTTATGTCGCTGACGAGTTCGAGCTGCTGTATCTCGGGGTGCTCCCGGTCGCGCGGCGCAAGGGGCTTGGGCGGACCCTTCTCGCCGACCAACTCGACATCGGCTGGTCCGCCGGCGCGACATGCTGTTTCTTGGAGGTCGCACAAGGCAACCGACGGGCGCGTGGCCTCTATCACCAGGCGGGGTTTCGGCAGGTCGGGCGTCGCGTCGGCTACTATCCCACACCAGACGGCACGCGGTACGATGCCTTGCTGCTTCGCAAGAAGCTCAGCAAACGCTAATCCGTTGCAGGGTGTCACAAACGGCCCGATAGTCTATATTGTGGCCTGGCTCTCCGATCAGGTACGCGCATGTCTCGTATAGAGCGGCTCTGCGAACAGAAGGGACTGAAGCTGACGGAGCAGCGTCGTGTTATCGCCCGGGTGTTGTCGGAGGCGGAGGACCATCCGGACGTCGATCAACTGTACCGTCGGGCGACGAAGGTTGACCCACGAATATCTATCGCGACGGTCTATCGGACAGTCCGGCTGTTTGAAGAGGCCAGCATCTTGAGCAAGCACGATTTTGGCGATGGCCGGGCGAGGTATGAGGAGATGCCGTCCGAGCACCATGACCATCTGATCGACCTACGGACCGGCCGGGTTGTGGAGTTTCAAGACGCTGAAATCGAAAAGTTGCAAGAAAAGATTGCGGAGCGGCTAGGCTATCGCCTTGTCGATCACCGGTTGGAACTATACGGCAAACCACTCGACGAAGAGGGATCATAGGTCGGTCGAGGCGGTGTAGAGGGGGATCATGGCCACTGAGTCGGGTGGCGCCGCGGCTGTGCTGACGGCGCAGACGACGCCCGCGAACGATGCCGAAACCGACTGGTTTCCTGTCTTGCGAGCAGGCGACATGTCGGTTCGCCTGGCGCGATCGCCCGCTGATATCGGTGCGGCGCAAGAATTGCGCTACCGTGTTTTCTATGAAGAGTTGGATGCGCGACCGACAGCCGAGATGGTCCGTTTGCGGCGTGATTTCGACAGCTTCGATGGCATTTGCGACCACCTGCTTGTTGTCGATGATTCGGCGGGTAACGACGGTGCAGTGGTCGGCACCTATCGGCTTCTCAGAAGCAGCGCCGTTGACGTTTTTGGGAACTTCTATACGGCCGGCGAATACGACATCGACAAGCTGATATCGTATCCCGGTGAAAAACTCGAACTAGGCCGGTCGTGTGTGGCGGTTGGCTATCGCAACCGGCCGACGATGCAGCTCTTGTGGCGGGGCATCGCCCACTATGTGTTCCATTGGAACGTCACGCTCATGTTCGGTTGCGGCAGCCTGCCGGGAACCGACACGCGCCGATTGGCGAACCCGTTGAGTTACCTGTACCACTACCATTTGGCACCGCCGGCCATCCGGCCGCGGGCTGTCGCCTCGCGCTATGTGCCAATGGACACTGTACCGCTCGGCGAGATCGATCCGAAAGTCGATCTGCCGCCGCTGATAAAGGGCTATCTTCGCCTCGGCGGTTTCGTCGGCGACGGCGCCGTTGTCGACAGTCAGTTCGACACGACGGATGTCTGCATCGTCGTGCCGACCGAACTGGTGACCGAGCGTTACATCAAGCACTACGAACGCACCACGGGTCGAAACGGCAAGACCTGATCCGGTGTCCGCCGCAACCGTTCCGACATCGCCGACACTGGGCGCGTGGCGTCTCGCGATATACGCGGCCTGGACAATCGCGCTCATTCCGTTACAGGCGGCGGCCATTGCTCTGCGGCTCCCGCTCAGCCGGCGCCTGCCACGCTTCTACCACGCGACCTGCTGCCGTCTTCTCGGTGTGCGCCTGCAGGTTATCGGCCGCCGGTCGAAGACCCGGCCCACATTGTTCGTGGCCAATCACTGCTCCTACCTCGACATCATGGTTTTCGGTGCGCTGTTGCCCGTGTCCTTTGTGGCGAAGGCGGAGGTGGCCTCGTGGCCGTTCTTCGGTCTGTTGGCCAAGCTCCAGCGCTCCGTGTTCATCGATCGCGAACCGAGGTCGACCCGCCGCCAGATTCAATCGGTGAAAGACCGCCTCGATCGCCGTGAGCGCCTGATGATGTTTCCCGAGGGCACGAGCAGCGACGGGATCCGTGTCCTGCCATTCAAAAGCGCCCTCATGGCGGCCGCTGAGAACAACGCCCGCGGACCGACGAAGGTGCAACCCGTCACGATCGCCTACACCCGGCTCGACGGCGCACCGATCGGCCGTCACTTGCGCCCGTTCTTCAACTGGTACGGCGATATGGCCTTGGCGCCGCACCTGTGGCAGCTCGTGTGTCTCGGGCGGCCGACGGTGACGGTCGTCTTCCACGACCCGGTAACGCTCGACGACTTCGGCTCCCGCAAGGCCCTATCGGAACACTGCCAAGAAGTCGTTGCCCAGGGCTATGCGGACGCCATTTCGGGGCGCTGGGCCAAGGTCCGGCAGCAACGGTTGGGCCGCCGGCGGGCGGCTTGACTCGCCATCCTCGAACGCTTAGGTGTCGAAAACCAGGCTGGCAAACAACATGATGATGGGAGCCCTGGCGGCATCTGGACCGTCGCGTGTAATCATCGGCTTTGGCCAAGAAACTCTTCATTAAGACTTACGGTTGCCAAATGAACGTCTATGATTCCGAAAGGATGACGGACGTCCTGGCGCCCATTGGTTATGAATCTGCCGACAGCGCCGAGGCGGCGGACCTGGTTATTCTGAATACGTGCCACATACGCGAGAAGGCGAGCGAGAAGGTCTATTCCGAGCTCGGCCGCCTGCGCCGCCTGAAGGATCGGCGGCGCGCTGACGGTGCACGCCTCACCTTGGCGGTCGCTGGTTGTGTCGCCCAGGCGGATGGCGCCGAACTGCAGCGCCGCGCCCCTTACGTCGACATCGTGCTTGGCCCCCAGACCTACCATCGGCTGCCCGAGTATGTGGCCCGCGCCGAGCGCGCCGCTGTCGGCCGCCATGCCCGGGCCGGCGTCGGGGTTCTCGACACCGATTTCCCGGTGAAATCGAAGTTCGACTTCCTGCCGCGTCCGACCCAACCCTCGCCCATTTCCGCGCTTGTTTCCGTGCAAGAGGGTTGCGACAAGTTCTGCACTTTTTGCGTCGTGCCCTACACGCGCGGCGCCGAGTACTCCCGACCGGTCGCTCAAGTGGTCGAGGAAACGCACCGGCGGGTCGCGAACGGCGCCCGGGAGATCACGCTCCTCGGCCAGAACGTCAATGCCTACCATGGGCGCGGGCCGGCCGGCGCGGACACCAATCTCGCCGGGCTCATCGCCGCGCTGGAGGAGATCGAGGGTCTGTGGCGCATCCGCTACACGACCTCGCACCCCCGCGACATGGATGGCGATCTGATTGCGGCGCACGGCGACAGCGAGAAGCTGATGCCGTTTCTCCACCTGCCGGTCCAGTCAGGCAGCGATCGCATCTTGGCCGCAATGAACCGCCGGCACACGGCGGACGACTACCGGCGCGTCATCGACGATTTGCGTGCGGCGCGGCCCGATATCGCGCTCAGCTCCGACTTCATCGTCGGCTACCCCGGCGAGACCGCCGCCGATTTCGAGCAGACGATGAACCTCGTCCGCGACGTTGGCTTCGCCCAGGCCTACTCCTTCAAGTACAGCGCCCGTCCGGGAACACCGGCCGCCGGTCTGGCAGATCAGGTGAATCTGCAAGAGAAGGACAAACGCTTGCAAGTGCTGCAAGCGCTCCTCACCACCCAGCAGCGCGCCGCCAGCGCGGCGATGATCGGCCGGACCGTCGAAGTCTTGCCGGAGCGCCATGGCCGGCACGCCGGACAACTCATCGGCCGCACGCCCTGGAACCAGCCGGTGCATGCGACGCTGCCGCCCGAATACCTCGGCCGTCGCGTGCAGTTGCATGTCGATGCCTGCACGGCCAACAGCCTCGAGGCGAGCCTTCCGGTCGCAACAGATATGCGAGCCTGCGCTTGACCAGTTCGCCAGCGGTCGATCGCGATCGCGCCCGCATACAGTTCGATGACAACACGCTCCTGCCGGCGCTGTTCGGCCACCACGACGAACATCTCGTGCAGATTGAGCGTCTGCTGGACGTCAAGCTGCGATATCGTGGCAACCGGCTCGAGATTCTGGGTCCTCGCGCGTCGCGAGAGATTGCCGACCGCGCGATAACGGCCCTCTACCAACGTGTGCGCGCGGGCCAGGAGATCGGCCAGGGCGAGGTCGCTGCCGCCGTGCGGTTCGCGGCCAGCGATACCAGCGAGGACGTCGCCGGTCTGGTCGTGCGGACCCGGCGTCGTCAAGTCACGCCACGTTCGCCAAATCAGGCCGCCTATATCAAGGCTCTGGATCAGAACGAGCTTGTCTTCGGTCTCGGCCCGGCCGGCACCGGCAAGACCTATCTCGCCGTGGCCCAGGCGGTCGCGATGTTGTTGGACGGCCGCATTGACCGCATCGTGTTGTCGCGGCCGGCGGTCGAGGCCGGCGAACGGCTCGGCTTCCTGCCTGGCGACCTGCAAGAGAAGATCGACCCGTATCTGCGTCCGCTGTACGACGCGCTGTACGACATGCTGCCGCCGGAACAGGTGTCGGGGCGTCTAACCAGTGGCGAAATCGAGGTTGCACCCCTTGCCTTCATGCGCGGCCGCACCCTTGCCCACGCTTTTGTCATATTGGACGAAGCCCAAAACACGTCGCCGATGCAGATGAAGATGTTCCTGACCCGCTTGGGCGAGGGGTCGCGCATGGCGATCACCGGCGATACCAGCCAGATCGACTTGCCGAGTGGCGTGAGGTCCGGTTTGGTCGATGCCCTCGACGTTCTTGACGGCGTTGACGGAATGTCGCGCATCGTCTTCACCGCCGCGGACGTCGTGCGTCACCCACTCGTCACGCGCATCGTCAATGCCTACAATCGGCGTGACGATGGCGGCAGCACCAGATGATTGAGACCGCGTCCCCCGTCGCGTCGTCCGGGCATAACGACATCGCGGTCCTGGTTGACGGGGGCGATTGGGACACGCTCGACGACCCCGACCAGATATGCCGGGCGGCCGTGTCGGCTGCCCTCGTCGCAAGCGGGCGCACCGGACCAATCGCCGTCAACGTGCTGTTGGCGGATGACGCACGGCTCGGCGCGCTGAACACGCAGTATCGCGGCAAAGTCGGACCGACCAACGTGTTGGCGTTTCCCGACGCCGGCACGCACGAAGCCGCCGGCGGCCCGCCGCTGGCCGGTGAACTCGCTGTGTCTTTCCAGACGACAGCGCGCGAGGCACAGCAGCAAAACAAGTCGTTGGCGCACCATCTGAGTCATCTGGTCGTCCACGGAACGCTGCATTTGCTTGGTTTCGATCATCAGACTGACGCACAAGCGAATAAAATGGAGGAGATGGAACGGCACGCACTACGGCGGCTCCATATCGACGACCCGTATCGTGTGTTGCCTGAACCCGACAATGAGTGACCTCCCCACCCACCCGGGTGTGGCTGGATCGTCCACCCCCCGCACGATTCTCGGGACTGCCCGCAGTTGGCTACGTTCGTTGCTCCGGCCGCGCAACGGCGACGAGACGGTCCGCGAAACGATCGAGGAGCTGATCGAGGAGCGCGAGGACGCCGGCGTCTCCCTCGACTCCGACGAACGCACGCTCCTGTCCAACATCCTCAAGCTGCATGATGTCACCGCCGACGATGTGATGGTGCCCCGTGCCGAGATCGTTGCGGCGGAAATCGGCACGTCGCGCGAGGAATTCATGGCGCTGGTTGCCAAGGAGGCACACTCGCGGATCCCGGTGTACCGGGAGCAGCTCGACGATGTTGTCGGCTTTGTGCACATGAAAGACTTGCTCGCCGCCATCGGCACGGACAAACAGATCAGCGACCTGGTCCGCGACCTGCTGTTCGCTGCGCCCTCGATCAGAGTGCTGGATCTGCTGTTGGAAATGCGCGCGAGCCGCGTGCACATGGCGATCGTTGTCGACGAGCTCGGCGGCGTCGATGGGCTCGTCACCATTGAGGATCTCGTCGAAGAGATTGTTGGCGAAATCGAAGACGAGCACGACGAGGAAGGCCCGCAGCTGCTGGTTCAGCCAGGCGGTTCCTACATCGCCGACGCGCGTGTCCGCGTCGAGGAGTTCGAGGAGCGCGCCGGTCCCTTCGCCAGCGACGAGGAACGTGAGGAGATCGACACCCTCGGCGGTATCGTCGCCAACCTGATTGGCCGTGTCCCACGTCGCGGCGAAGTCATTGGCCATCCGTCCGGTCTTGAGTTTGAAGTGGAGGACGCGGATCCACGACGCATCAAGCGCTTGCGGATTCGTCGGACGGCGGTGGCCGAGGAGCCCAGTGACAACCCTTAGCCGCGACGACGCGCTAATCACCCGGCCGGCCGTATGGGCGATGCGCCTCAGCATGCTTGCCGGTTGGCGGCTCTTCGCTCTCGCCGCGGCGCTCGGCGCCCTCGGCGCGTTCGCGCTGCCGCCCTGGCACTGGGTGCCATTGCTCGTTCCGGCCTTTACGGGGCTTCTTTGGCTACTGATCGCCCGCTCGCCCCGCGCGGCTTTTTTTGTTGGGTGGACATTTGGCATCGGGCATTTCGCTGTCGCGGTCCACTGGATCGCCCACCCGCTGCTTGTCGATGCGGCGCGCCACGCCTGGCTTATTCCGTTCGCCGTCGGTGGCCTGGCGGCGGCGCTCGGGCTCTACGTCGCGCTGACCTGTCTTTTCCTGGCATACCTCGAGCGGCGCGGTTGGTCCGGGCCCGGCCGTGTGTTGGCGTTCGCCGCCCTATGGCTGTTGTTCGAGTGGGTACGCCGCTGGGCGTTCACCGGATTTCCATGGGATCTGGTCGGCTACGTCTGGGCATTCTCGCCGGTCATGAGTCAGGGCGCCGCCATCGCCGGCATCTACGGGCTGAGCCTGTTAACGCTCATTGCCGCCGCGGCGCCCGCGGTCCTGGCGCAGGGCCGGCATCGTGGCTTCGCCGCGCTCGTCATTGTCGTTCCGGCGCTCCTATGGGCGGGTGGCACCGCCCGTTTGGCCGCGGCACCGGAACCTGGCAGCGATCTGGTCGCGGGCGTCCAGATGCGCCTGGTTCAGGCCAACATCCCCCAACGCCTAAAGTGGCGGGCCGACCGCCGTGCGGCCAATCTCGAGCAACATGTCGCGATGAGCCGAAGCCCGGCGGCCGGTGTCACGCCGACTGTCGTTATCTGGCCGGAGTCCGCCGTTCCGTTCACGCTTTCGAGCGATGAAGCCGCGCGGGCCATCGCTGCGGCGGCGGTTCCGGCGGATGGCGTATTGTTGACCGGCTCACCGCGCAGCGGGATCGAGGGCGGCACCCGGCGCTTCTGGAACAGCGTGCATGCCATCGCTCCGGTGGGCCGGATCGTGTCGACCTACGACAAATCCCACTTGGTCCCCTTTGGCGAATACGTTCCCGCGCGCGGCATCTTGCCAATCGATAGGATCGTCGCCAGCGCTGGCGACTTCACACCGGGGCCGGGCCGGGCCACGCTGCGTCTCGACGGCTTGCCGCCGGTCAGTCCGTTGGTATGTTACGAAGCCATCTTTCCCGGGGCCGTCACGGCCGATGAACGGCCCGGGTGGCTGCTGAACCTGACGAATGACGCCTGGTTCGGCCCGTATGCCGGCCCCGCCCAGCATTTCGCGATCGCCCGGTTGCGCGCGGTGGAGGAAGGGCTGCCCCTTGTCCGCGCCGCGAACACCGGAATCTCCGCGGTAGTCGACAGCTACGGCCGTGTACTGCACCGCCTCGACAGCGGTGAGGAAGGCGTGATCGACGCGGGTTTGCCGACGGCGCTGACGCCTACACCGTTCGCCAGACTCGGTGATTGGACCGTGCTCGCACTACTCGCAATCACCGGTGGCATCGCCTTTTTTCGCCGCAAGTCGGAATAGCGGCTTGCCCGCGGACCGCCTGAGACGTTATTCGCCACACAGAAAACCGTTGCGCTAGGAGAGGACCGTGTCCGAAGGCCGTTATCTGTTCACCAGCGAATCCGTGTCCGAAGGCCATCCGGACAAGGTCTGCGACCGCATTTCCGATGCGATTGTCGACGCCTACCTCACCGGCGACCCCCAAAGCCGGGTTGCCGTGGAGACGATGACGACGACGAATTTGATCGTCATCGCCGGCGAGGTGCGCGGGCCGCAATCGATCGACCATGCCCGTCTCGAGCAAATCGCCAGATCCGCGGTCCGTGAAATCGGCTACGAGCAGGAGGGCTTTCATTGGGAGCAGGCGAAGTTCTGTTGCCACGTTCATAGCCAGTCGGCCGATATCGCCCAGGGTGTCGACGCCGCCGGCAACAAGGACGAGGGCGCCGGTGATCAGGGGATCATGTTCGGCTACGCCTGCCGCGAGACCGATGCGCTGATGCCGGCGCCGATCTACTACAGCCACGCCATTCTACGCTCCCTCGCCGAAGCTCGGCACTCCGGCGCCGAACCCTCGCTCGGCCCGGACGCCAAGAGCCAGGTGACGTTGGAGTATGAAAACGGGCAGCCGTTGCGCGCGCGATCGGTTGTCGTTTCGACGCAGCACGGCAAGGATCTGGACCAGGACGATGTCAAGGCGATCGTCCGTCCTCACGTCGTCAACACCCTGCCGGATGGCTGGATGTGCGACGAGGAGGAGTTTTACGTGAATCCGACCGGCCGCTTCGTGATTGGCGGGCCGGACGGCGACGCGGGTCTCACCGGCCGTAAAATCATCGTCGACACCTACGGCGGCGCGGCGCCCCACGGCGGCGGCGCTTTCTCGGGCAAGGACCCGACCAAGGTCGACCGCTCCGCCGCCTACGCAGCGCGCTATTTGGCGAAGAATGTTGTCGCCGCCGATTTGGCCGAACGCTGCATCCTGCAGGTCAGCTACGCCATCGGCGTGTCGCATCCGCTGTCCCTGTATGTCGACACGCATGGCACCGGCAAGGTCGCCGACGACCGGCTAGCCGACGCGCTCCGCCAAGTGATGGATCTGAGCCCCCGCGGCATTCGCGAGCATCTTTCCCTCAACCGGCCGATCTACGCCCGGACCGCGGCCTATGGTCATTTTGGCCGCGAACCCGACCCGGACGGCGGGTTCTCCTGGGAACGCACCGACCTCGTCGACGATCTGCGCCGCGCCGCGGCCTGACCGCGCGCGATACGCGCGCCGCTTCGGCGGCACAACATGGGCGATTCGGAACGCAAGCAGCAATTCTATGGACGGCGGACCGGCCGTCGGCTTCGCCCGGCTCGGCGTGCTCTGCTGCGCGACCTCCTGCCGGCGCTCACAGTGCGGCCGTGCACGGACTCGATCCTCGACCCACGCAGCCTGTTCGATCCCCCGGTCCGGCAGGTTTGGCTCGAAATCGGCTTTGGCAGCGGCGAACATCTGGCTTGGCAGGCGCAGCACCATCCCGATGTCGGCTTCGTTGGCGGCGAGCCCTATCTGAACGGTGTCGCCAGCCTGTTGGCGGCGGTCGATCGTGCCGGATTGCGGAATGTGCGGATCTGTCCGGACGACATCCGGCCGCTGCTGCCGAACCTGGCGCCGGGCAGCATCGGCCGGGCCTTCATTCTCTTTCCGGATCCCTGGCCGAAACTCAGGCACCATCGGCGCCGGCTAGTTAATCGGTCGACTCTCGACACGCTGGCGCGCCTCCTTTCGCGCGATGCCGAGTTGCGGGTCGCCACCGACGACCCCGGGTACCTCGCCTGGATCCTCCGCCACGCGCTGGCCCACCCCGAGTTCGCCTGGCCAGCGGCTGGCCGTGGCGACTGGGAACGGCGCCCGGCGGACTGGCCACCGACCCGATACGAGAGCAAGTGCGTAGCAGCCGGTCGGAAACCCGCTTTTCTACGCCTCTTTCGCACTTAGCTGACGCTTCAAGGGCTTGCGAAAATCCTGCCGGCGCTTATATTTGGATGGAATAAGACCCTATTCCTGCTACAGGTTGACAAGGGTGGCTCCGAGGAGCCGCCTTTTTTGTTGGGCGAGGAGTGCTTTATTGAGCCTCATCAGCGGATCGCCGGAAACGGACCGTGTCGTGTCGGTGATCGAGCCTGCTTTGGCCGCCATGGGGTATGAGATTGTGTTGGTGCGCATTCTCAGTCACCCGCGGCGCACGCTGCAGATCACGATCGACCGGACGGACGGTGCGATCGTCACCGTTGACGATTGTACGGACGCGTCCAGGGCGATATCGGCGTTGTTGGATGTCGAGGACGTCGTGCCCGGCTCATACGATTTGGAATTGAGCTCGCCTGGGATCGACCGGCCCTTGACCCGCCCGAAGGACTTCGAGAGGTATGCTGGGCAGGTTGCCCGCATTGAGGTCGATCCCGCGGTCGAAGGCCGCAAGCGGTTTCGCGGCAACCTGCTGGGAATACGCGGTGACGCCGTGCGGATCGATGTGGATGCCGACGAATATGCCATTCCCTTCGGCTCCATTGAGCGCGCGAAACTGGTCCTGACGGACGAATTGCTGGCGGCGGCGTCGGCGATGGAGAACTGAGACATGGAAGGCTTTGCTGGTCCCAATCGGTTGGAGATGTTGGCGGTTGCCGATGCGGTTGCCCGCGAGAAGAGCATCGAACGCGATGAAGTGCTCGAGGCGTTGGAGCAAGCGATCCAGAAAGCCGCTCGCGCCAAGTACGGGCCGGAGCATGACATTCGTGCCGCTATCGATCGCCGCACCGGACTGATTCAACTGCACCGCTTTCGCGAAGTTGTCGAAGAGGTCGAGGACGAGCACACCCAGCTGACGCTGGAGCAGGCCTTGCCGGAGAAAGCCGACGCCAAGGTCGGCGATTTCCTGGTCGACCCGCTACCACCGATCGATTTCGGGCGCATCGCTGCGCAGACTGCGAAACAGGTCATCGTGCAACGCGTGCGCGACGCCGAGCGCGAGCGCCAATACGAGGAATACAAGGACCGCACCGGTGAGATCGTCAACGGCCTGGTCAAGCGTGTTGAATACGGCAATGTCACCGTCGACCTCGGCCGCGGCGAAGCGATTTTGCGTAGGGACGAGATGGTACCGCGCGAGAGCTTTCGCACGGGCGACCGGGTCCGGTCGTTCATCTACGATGTGCGGCGGGAACCGCGCGGGCCGCAGATCTTTCTCACCCGTAGCCGGCCGGAGTTCATGGTTGCGCTGTTCGCGCAGGAAGTGCCGGAAATCTACGACGGCGTCATCGAGATCCGCGCTGCGGCGCGTGATCCGGGCAGCCGCGCCAAAATCGGCGTGATCTCCAACGACAGTTCGATCGATCCGGTCGGCGCCTGCGTCGGTATGCGGGGCAGCCGGGTGCAGGCGGTCGTTGGCGAACTGCAGGGTGAGAAGATCGACATCATTCCGTGGTCGCCCGATCCGGCGACGTTCGTCGTCAACGGTCTGGCGCCAGCCGAGGTGACCAAGGTCGTCATGGACGAGGATCAGCACAATATCGAGGTCGTTGTCCCGGACGACCAGTTGTCGCTGGCGATCGGCCGGCGCGGCCAGAATGTCCGCCTCGCCACCATGCTGACCGGTTGGAATATCGACATCCTGACGGAAGAGGAAGAGTCGCAGCGGCGCCAGCGCGACTTCATGGAGCGCAGCCAGATGTTCATGGACGCGCTCGATGTCGAGGATGTCATTGCGCATCTCCTCGTGACCGAAGGGTTCGGTACGATCGAAGAGGTCGCCTTCGTCCCGATCGAGGATCTGGAGCGCATCGAGGGCTTCGATCGTGATGTCGCCGAAGAACTGCAGGCTCGCAGTGCGGCGTGGCTTGAGGAACGGGACGACGACCTGGACAAAGAGCGCCGAACCCTTGGCGTGGCGGACGACGTTGCCGCGGTCGAGGGCATCTCGCCGACGTTCGCCGTGCTTCTCGGGAAGGCTGGTGTCCGGCAACTCGACGATCTCGCCGACCTCAGCACCGATGAACTGCGGTTCATCGTGATGGAGGACCGTCCCGAGGTGGCGCTCGACGACCTGTCCCAGATGCAGGAAGAGGAACTATCGAAACTGCTCGGGCCAAGCCCACTGTCGACCTCCGTCGCGGAAGGGATCATCATGAAGGCGCGCGAGCACTGGTTCGATGACGAGCCGAGCCCGACACCGGCCGAGGCTGAATCAGAAACGGCAGACGCGACTGCAGAGGAGTCGACCGTCGACGCATGACAACGGCGTCCGCACATACCGAACGTGCCACCGTGGGGCCGATGCGCCGCTGTATTGTCAGCGGCGAGAGCCGCCCCAGGAGCACGCTGCTTCGGTTCGCTGTTTCCGATGAGGGAACGGTGACGCCGGATCTCGGCTGTCGGCTCCCCGGTCGTGGCATTTGGGTCGAGCCGCGCCATGAGTCGTTGCGGGTTGCGTGCGACCGCAATCTTTTTGCGCGCGCCGCCCGTCGGTCCGTGCGGCCGGCCGAGGGGCTGGTCGAGATGGTCGGAGACCAATTGCAGCGCCGTTGCCTGGACTTGCTCCGTATGGCGCGCCGCGCCGACCAGCTGGTGTTCGGCCATGACAATGTGTCATTGGCGATCCGCGCGACCGGGACCGGTCTCAGCCAGCCGGGCGTACTTGTCACGGCAAGCGACGCGTCGCCACGCGCTGTCCGGGAAGCGGACCGGCTCGCCGCGGCGAACGCCGACCTGGCGCGCGTTGGATGTCTGACCGCGGATGAGTTGGGCCAACCCGTCGACCGCGAGCGGGTCGTCCACCTGCTCGTCAAGCCGGGACGCCTGGCCGCACGGTTTTTGCAGGAAGCGACGCGTCTCGCGGGCATGCGGCCCGAAATGGCGCAAGAAACTGGAAGAAGCTGATGGAAAGCACGGACAAAGGGCTTCGCAAGCCGCTGAAACTGTCGCAGCCGGGCAAGCTTGAGCTCAAGCGAACCGTCGAGACCGGCCAGGTCAAGCAGAGCTTCAGTCACGGCCGCTCCAAGACTGTGACCGTTGAGGTCAAGCGCAAGCGCACCTATGCGCCGACCGCCGGCGGGCATATGGCCGAGGTCACCGAGCAACCGACGATCACGCTGAAGGCGCGCCCAAAGAAGGTCGCCGAACGCCCGGCCGAAACGCCGGCGCCAGCCGCGAAGCCGAAGCGGACACTGACGGAAGAAGAGCGTGCCGCCCGGATCCGCGCGCTGGAAGAGGCGCAACGCGTCGCCGAACAAACGGCAAAGCAAGCCGAGGCGGAGCAGGCCGGCGAAGCGCTTCGCACGGCCCGCGAGACAGCCGAACGCGCCGAAGCCGAGGAGAAGCAGCGTCTCGAAGACGAACGTTCGACCCGCCGCGCCGAAGAAGAAAGCCGTCGGCAGGCGGACGAAGAGGCCCGTTTGCGGGCCGAAGAGGCGGCGCAGCGCGCCGCCGAGGCCGAGCGCCGCCGGCGAGAATTGGAGGCCGGGGCTGCTGCGCCTGCCGCGGCAGAGCAGCAGCGTGGCCGCGGCAAGGGTGCCGCCAAACAACCGGCCCGCACGCCGCGCGCCGGTGATCGTCGGCGCGGCGGCAAGCTGACCATATCCCAGGCGTTGGATGAGGAAGGCGGCGAGCGCCGCCGGAGTGTCGCGGCATTCAGACGGCGCCAAGAACGTGAGAAGCAGAAGGCCCGGCAGGCCGCCGCCGACCCGTCTCGGAAGATTGTGCGTGAAGTCGTCGTGCCTGAGTCCATCACTGTTGGCGAACTCGCCAACCGCATGGCCGAGCGCGGCGGCGAGGTCATGAAAGCGCTGATGCGGATGGGCGTCATGGCGACCATCAACCAGCCGATCGACCAGGACACCGCGGAACTGCTCGTCGATGAGTTCGGGCACAAGATCAAGCGCGTTGCCGCGGCCGACGTTGAAATCGGCCTGGGCGGCGAGTCGGACGAAACCGGCGAAATGATGGCGCCGCGTGCGCCGGTCGTCACCATCATGGGCCATGTCGACCATGGCAAGACGTCGCTGCTGGATGCGTTGCGCGAGACCGATGTCGTTGCTGGCGAAGCGGGCGGCATTACGCAACATATCGGCGCCTATCAGGTGACGATCGGCAGTGGCGAAAAGATCACTTTCCTGGACACGCCGGGCCACGAAGCGTTCACGGCCATGCGGCACCGCGGCGCCAGCGTGACCGACGTCGTAGTGTTGGTGGTCGCGGCGGACGACGGCGTTCAGCCGCAGACAATCGAGGCCATCAACCACGCCCGCGCCGCTCAGGTGCCGCTCATCGTCGCCGTCAACAAGGTCGACAAACCCGACAGCGACCCTGCGCGTGTCAAGAACGAACTCCTCTCCCACGAAGTCGTGGTCGAGGATCTGGGCGGTGATGTTCAGTGCATCGAAGTATCGGCGACCGCCAAAACCAATCTCAATAAGCTCGAAGAAGCGATCCTCTTGCAGGCCGAGGTCTTGGAGCTCAAGGCCAATGCGGATCGCCAGGCCTATGGCAGCGTGGTTGAAGCGAAGCTGGAGCGGGGGCGCGGCACCGTCGCCACCCTGCTCGTGCAGCGCGGCACGCTGCAAGTCGGCGATATCTTCATTGCCGGCCGTGAATGGGGCCGTGTGCGTGCGCTGATCGACGACCACGGTCGCCAGGTGAAGAAGGCTGGCCCATCGATGCCGGTTGAAGTTCTCGGGCTCAACGGCACGCCCTTGGCCGGCGACGACTTCGCCGTCGTCGACAACGAGGCCCGCGCCCGCGAGGTCACCGACTATCGGCACCAGCTCGACCGTGACAAGACCGGCGCGACGGCGCGCACCAGTCTGGAGCAGATGTTCGGCTCCATGGCGGCGGGGGTCGCGACCGAGCTGCCGCTGATCGTCAAGGCCGACGTTCAGGGGTCGGTCGAGGCCATCGTCGGGTCGCTCACCAAGTTAGGTACCGACGAGGTCAAGCCCCGCATCCTCCATGCTGCGGTCGGCGGCGTCACCGAAACCGACATTTCACTGGCGGCGGCCTCCGGCGGCCTGATCATGGGCTTCAACGTCCGGGCAAATCCGCAGGCCCGCGACCAGGCGAAGCGCGATGGCGTCGAACTGCGCTACTACTCGGTCATCTACGATGTCGTCGACGACGTCAAAGACCTACTCTCGGGCAAACTCCAGCCGAAACGGGAAGAGACGTCACTCGGTCGCGCCGAAATTCGCGAGGTCTTCAACGTCAGCAAGGTCGGCAAGGTCGCCGGCTGCATGGTGCTGGAGGGTGTGGTCCGTCGCGGCTCCAAGGCGCGCCTGTTGCGTGACGATGTCGTCGTCTACGACGGTGGTCTATCGACGCTGAAGCGCTTCAAGGAAGACGCGCGCGAAGTGCGGGATGGCTACGAATGCGGCATGGCCCTGGACAACTATCAAGACGTCCAGATTGGCGATGTCATTGAGAGCTACGAGGTCCGCGAAGTCAGCCGGGCCCTGTAGCGGGCAGACACACCTTGAAACGCAGCCGGGCTCGTAACGAGCCGTCGACACGACAGCTCCGCGTTGGCGAGCAGCTTCGCCACGTCGTGGCCGAGATCTTCCAGCGGCAGGAGTTCCACGATCCGCTGCTCCTCGACCGTCCGCTGACCGTTACGGAGGTCCGCATCAGCCCGGATCTCCGCAACGCGACAGTCTTCGTGCTGCCGTTGGGCGGCGGCGTGAGTGACGAGCTGATGGCTGCGCTCCAGCGTCTGACCTCCCATGTGCGCCACCTTGTCGGGCAGCGGACCCAGCTCCGCTATGCGCCGCAGATTTCGTTCGCTTGGGACACGGTCTTCGACCAAGCCCAAAGGATCGAGGAAATCCTCCACGATCCGCAGGTCGAGCGCGACCTCGGTGCGCAGGAGATCGAGGCCTCCGAGGACCAGGATGCCTCGTAGGCGGATCACCGGCTGGATCAATCTCGACAAGCCCGTCGGCCCGACATCCCGCGACTGCGTATCGGCCATCCGCCGGATCACCGGTGCCGCCAAAATCGGCCACGGCGGAACCCTGGACCCGCTCGCCTCGGGCGTGCTGCCGATCGCGCTCGGCGAGGCGACCAAGGGACTGCCTTACCTCGTCGATGCCGAGAAATCCTACGTCTTTGCCGTGCGTTGGGGCGAACAGCGCGCAACTGATGATGCCGAGGGCGAAGTCGTTGCCGAGAGTCCGGTTCGCCCGGATCGCGCCGCCGTGGAATCTGCGCTCGGTCAATTTCGCGGCATCATTCAGCAGCGGCCGCCGGCATATTCGGCCATCAAGATCGCCGGCCGGCGGGCGTATCAGCTGGCCCGCCAAGGCGAGGCCGTCGACCTACCGCCGCGGCCCATCGAGATTCACGCCTTTGATCTGGTCGAACTGCCGGATCGGGACCATGCCGTCTTCAGTGTGCGCTGCGCCAAGGGCACCTACGTGCGGAGCTTGGCCAGGGATCTGGCCCAGGCCCTAGGCACCGTCGGCTATGTCTCGGCCCTCCGCCGGACGGCGGTCGGGAGCTTCGTCGACGCCGCGGCGATTTCGCTGGCCAAACTAGAGGAACTCGGCAATAGTGCCGCCGCCGAGCAAGCGGTTCAACCGCTCGAGACGGCGCTGGCCGACATCCCGGCGTTCGTTTTGACGGCCCGTGAGGCACAACTTCTGCGCAATGGGCAGGGCGTTTCCGTGCTCCGCGGCCAGGATCGAGAGCGCATCCAAGAAATCGGGGATGATGCGATCGTTCTGGCCAAGGAAGCGGACCGGCCGGTCGCATTCGCGCGTCTCGACGGGTTGTGTATTCGGCCAGTAAGAGTTCTAAACCTTTGACGGATGGAAGATGTCGATTACCGCGGAACGCAAGCAAACGCTCATCGATGAGTACAAGACGGCGCCGAGCGACACCGGATCGCCCGAGGTCCAGGTCGCAATTCTGACCGAGCGCATCAAGAACCTGACCGAGCACTTCAAGGAGCATAAGAAGGACCACCATTCGCGGCGTGGTCTGCTCATCATGGTTGGCCAACGGCGCCGGCTGCTGGACTACCTGAACCGAAAGAACAGTGCTCGCTACCAATCGCTGATTCAGCGCCTCGGCATTCGACGCTGAGGCTTTGCAGGGCGGCCCGCCAGCCCGTGAGGCGGGATCTCATCGCGGCACCGAAAAGCGCGTGTCGCGCGAGATACGATTCACAAGGAAAGAACGTATGTTCAATATATCACGTAAGGAAATCACCTGGGGCGGACGCCCGCTCATTCTCGAAACGGGCCGCGTCGCCCGGCAGGCCGACGGCGCTGTCATCGCCACCTACGGGGAGACCTCCGTATTGTGCACGGCGGTGGCCGCGAAATCGCCGAAGCCCGGCATCGATTTCTTCCCGCTGACGGTCAACTACCAGGAAAAGGCATTTGCCGCCGGCAAGATTCCCGGCGGCTTTTTCAAGCGCGAGGGGCGCCCTTCCGAAAAAGAAACCCTGACATCGCGTGTCATTGACCGCCCCATACGGCCGTTGTTTCACAAGAATTTCCGCAACGAAACCCAAGTCATCTGCACGGTCATCAGCCACGATCTCGAGAACGACCCGGACATCGTGGCGCTAGTCGGCGCGTCGGCCGCGCTCACCATCTCGGGGATTCCCTTTCTGGGCCCGATCGGCGGCGCCCGCGTTGCCTACGTGAATGGCGAGTATGTCCTCAACCCGCGTCCTGAAGAGCTAGACGATAGCGACCTCGATCTGGTCGTCGCCGGCACCCAGGCCGGCGTGCTGATGGTCGAATCCGAGGCCAAGCAGCTATCCGAGGACGTCATGCTCGGCGCGGTGATGTTCGGCCACAAGTCCTACCAGGATGTCATCAACGCCGTCATCGACCTTGCCGAGGATTCGGCGAAGGAACCTTGGGATGTGCCCGAAACGCCGCCCGAGGTCACGTCGATCGAGAACCGCGTCCGTGAACTCGCCGAGGGTACGCTCCGCGCCGCGTATGAGGAGCGCGTCAAGCAGGCCCGCGTCGCAAAGATCGACGCCGCGAAGACCGATACCATCGAGAAGATCACAGCCGAAGACGAGACCTTGGCGGATCTCGCCAAAGCGCCGTTGAAGGAACTTGAGCGCGATATCGTGCGCGGCAGCATCTTGTCCACCGGCCAACGGATCGACGGCCGCGACACCAGCACGGTTCGGCCCATCGATTGCCAGGTCAGCATCCTGCCGCGTAGCCACGGGTCGGCGCTTTTCACCCGCGGCGAAACCCAAGCCTTTGTCGTAGCGACCTTGGGGACCGGTCAGGACGAGCAGATCATGGACGCGCTCGATGGCGAATACCGCGAGCATTTCATGCTGCACTACAACTTCCCGCCATACTCGGTCGGCGAAGCGTCGTTCCTGCGGGGCCCCGGCCGGCGCGAAATTGGCCACGGCAAGCTGGCATGGCGTGCCGTGCGTCCCCTCATGCCGTCGAAGGAATCGTTCCCCTACACGGTTCGCGTAGTGTCGGAGATAACGGAGTCCAACGGCTCGTCGTCGATGGCGACCGTCTGTGGCACGTCGCTGGCCCTGATGGACGCGGGCGTACCCCTCGATCAGCCGGTCGCCGGTATCGCCATGGGGCTGATCAAGGAAGACGACAACTTCGCCATTCTCTCGGACATCCTCGGTGACGAAGACCATCTCGGCGACATGGACTTCAAGGTTGCCGGGACGGAGCGGGGCGTGACCGCGCTGCAGATGGACATCAAGATCACCTCCATCACCGAGGAGATCATGCGCCAAGCCCTGGCGCAGGCCAACGAAGGGCGGTTGCACATCCTCGGCGAGATGGCGAGTGCCCTCGGCACGGCACGCGAGGAAGTCAGCGAGCACGCGCCGCGCATCAGCACCATGAACATCCCGAAAGACAAGATCCGCGACGTTATCGGCACCGGCGGCAAGGTAATCCGCGAAATCTGCGAGGAGACCGGCTGCAAGATCGATATCGAGGACGACGGCACGATCCGCATCGCCTCCGTCGACAGCGCGGCGGCGGACCGGGCCACCGACTGGATCCGCGGGATTGTCGCGGAACCGGAGCTCGGCGTGATCTACAACGGGAAGGTCGTGAAGGTCGTCGACTTCGGCGCGTTTGTGAACTTCCTCGGCTCCCGAGACGGGCTCGTCCACATCTCCGAACTCAAGCCCGAGCGGGTGGGCAAAACCACTGACGTCGTCAACGAAGGCGACAGTGTGAAGGTCAAGGTCCTCGGCTTTGACGATCGCGGCAAGGTCAAGCTGTCGATGAAGGTCGTCGATCAGGAGACGGGCGAGGACATCTCCGACCAGATTCCCCAGTCCGAGCCGCGCCGGCGCGAAGGCGGCGGCGATCGGCGTCCGCGCCGCCGGGCCTAGGACTCGGGGTGCGCCGTGTTGCCCGTCGTCATCGGGCACCGCGGCGCCGCCGCCCACGCGCCCGAGAACACGCTTGAGAGCATCCGGCACGCCGCGGCGCAGGACGTCGCGGCGGTCGAGGTGGATGTCGCCCTCAGCCGGGACGGCATTCCGGTGCTCTTTCACGACCAGCGCCTCGACCGGACGACGGACGGCGTCGGACCGGTCGCGGCCCGGACGGCGGCGGAGCTTGACCGGCTGGATGCCGGCAGCTGGTTTCATCCGAAGTTCGCCGGCGCGCGCGTGCCGCGCTTGGTCGACGCGATCAAGACGTGCGTCGAGCTGCGCCTGACGACCAATCTAGAACTCAAGCCGGCGCCCGGTCTGGAGGAGGAGACGGCCGCCGCGGCCATGGATGTGATCGGCCAAGCTTGGCCGCCGGACGGCCCGGAGCTCATCTTGTCGAGTTTCTCGATGACGGCGTTGGCAGTCGCCAAGGCCCGCAAACCTGATGTTCCCCGCGCGGCCCTGTTCCGGAGCGGCAGCACCGCGGCATGGATTGCCGCCGCCCGCGATCTCGCCTGTATCGCCGTTCACGTCCGGCGCGACCGCCTGACGGCACGGCGTGTCCTGAAGTTGAAGGCGGCCGGCTTTGCTTGCGGCACTTACACGATAAATCGCGAAACGACGGCACGGCGCTTTCTCGGCTTTGGCGTAGATTATGTCTTCAGCGACCGCCCGGCCGAGATTCTTGCCGGCCTCAGCCGCTAACGGCGCTTAAGCCTGTTCGTTGCCGGGGTGTGGCATGCCGATGGCGTGGAAACCGGCATCGACATAATGGGTCGTCCCCGTCACGCCCTGTGACAACGGACTCAACAGGTAGATACCCGCCCCGGCTACATCATCCAGCTCGATATTGCGGCGTAGCGGGGCGTGCACGCGATTGAAATTGTAAACCTGGCGCGCGGCACCCACGGCGGAGCCGGCCAATGTCCGCATCGGGCCCGCCGAAATCGCGTTGACTCGGATGCCGTCCGGGCCGAGATCCGCCGCGAGGTAGCGGACGCTAGCTTCCAACGCGGCCTTCGCCACGCCCATGACGTTGTAGTGCGGCATGACCTTTTCGGCGCCGTAGTATGTGAGCGTCAGGAGGCTGCCGCCCGGCGTCATCATCGGCACGGCACGTTGCGCCAGGGCCGTAAAGGAGTAGCAGGAGATCAGCAGCGTCCGCGTAAAGTTGTCCTGCGACGTATCGATGTAGCGCCCCTTCAGCTCCTCCTTGTCCGAGAAGGCGATGGCGTGCACGACGAAATCGATCGACGGCCACTGGCGCGCCAGGCGCGCAAAACCCGCGTCCAGGCTCGCCTCGTTCGCTACGTCGCATTCGAACGCCAAGTCCGACCCGAGCGACTCTGCCAGCGGCTTGACCCGTTTGGCGAACGCGTCGCTCTGGTAGGTGAAGGCCAGCTCCGCACCCTCCGCCGCGGCGCCGCGTGCGATACCCCAGGCGATGGAATGGTCGTTGGCGACCCCCATGACGAGGCCGCGTTTTCCGGCCAGCAACGGCTTCACGCGCTGCCCGGGATCCGGCGCCACGATCTCACTCGCGGCCTTGCTCAGGGCGCGCATCGGTCAGGCTGCACGCCTGAAAACGAGCGACGCATTGGTCCCGCCAAAGCCGAAGCTGTTGGACATGACACAATTGAGCTCGACCTTCTCCTGAAGCTCCCGCGCGATGGGCATACCTTCCGCCTCACTATCCAGTTCTTTTATGTTTGCTGACGCCGCTATGAAGTTGTTGTGCATCATGAGGAGCGAGTAGATCGCCTCATTCGCACCGGCCGCCCCCTGGGCGTGGCCGGTCAGTGATTTTGTGGAGCTAATTGGCGGCACATAGTTGCCGAACGCCATGCGGATGGCCTCGAGTTCCCGCAAGTCGCCGATCGGTGTACTGGTCCCGTGGGTGTTGATGTAGTCGATCGGCACGTCGAGATCCTGCATGGCCATTTTCATGCAGCGCACCGCGCCCTCGCCGGAGGGCTGCACCATGTCGACACCGTCCGACGTCGCCGCGTAGCCGACCAGCTCGCCGTAGATCTTCGCGCCGCGCGCCTTGGCGTGCTCCAGCTCTTCCAGTACGACGACACCGCCGCCGCCGGAAATGACGAAACCGTCGCGGTCTTTGTCGTATGGTCGCGACGCCTCTGTCGGCCGGTCGTTGAAGTTCGAGGAGAGTGCGGGGATGGCATCGAACAGCACCGTCATCGTCCAATGCACTTCCTCGCCGCCGCCGGCGAAGACCATATCCTGCTTGCCCATTTGGATGATTTCGGCGCCGTTGCCGATGCAGTGGGCACTGGTCGAGCAGGCGGAGCTGATGGAGTAGCTCAAACCCTTGATCTGGAACCAGGTCGAGAGCGTCGCCGAGTTCGTGCTCGACATGACCCGGGGCACCATGTACGGCCCGACCCGCTTCGGGCTCTTCTCCCGCGCCGTGTCGAAGGCGTCCAGCATGTTGCGCGTCGAGGGCCCGCCCGATCCCATAACCAGGCCCGTCCGCTCGTTACTGATTTCGTTTTTCTCCAGCCCCGCGTCGGCGATCGCTTCTTGCATGGCCAGAAAGTTGAAGGCCGCGCCGTCGCCCATGAAACGCAGCGCCTTGCGGTCGATGACCGACGGCAGATCAAGCTTGACGGGGCCGTGGACGTGGCAGCGAAAGCCACGCTCCTTGTACTCCTCGCAGTACTCGATCCCCGAACGCCCGTTACGCAGCGAGTCGACGACCGCCGCTTTGTCGTTACCGATGGATGAGACGATGCCTATGCCCGTGACGACGACGCGCCGCATGCGAACAGCCTACGCTCCCTGAGTCGCAGGGAATATACCGACACGCAGGTTTTTTGCCTCGTATATTTGTTGCCCGTCGAGTTCGGCGTAGCCGTCGGCGATGGCCAGCGTGAACGCGCGCTTGATGACCCGGCGCACCTTCACGCGATAACGCAGCAGCTTCGCCGTCGGCCTGACCTCGCCCGAGAACTTGACCTCGCCCACGCCGAGAGCCCGTCCCCGGCCCGGCAGACCGAGCCATCCGAGAAAGAAGCCGAGCATCTGCCACAACGCGTCGAGGCCGAGGCATCCGGGCATGACCGGGTCCGACTTGAAATGGCATTCGTAGAACCAGCGGTCCGGCCGCACCTCGAACTCGGCGACGATCTCACCCTTGCCGTCGTTGGTCTCGGCGATCTCCGTGATCCGGTCGACCATCAGCATCGGCGGCAATGGCAGTTGGGCGTTGCCCGGCCCGAACAGCTCGCCACGGGCGCATTTCAACAGGTCGTCATAGGAATAGCTGCTCGGTCGGGTCGTGCGCATGTCGTCGCTTTTCGATTCTGCCGTTACTGTCATTGCACGCACCCGCGAAGCCCTGTTCCGGCCGAGTTTACCATGGTGTGTCACCCCGGAAAGCCCCCCGTCTAGCCTCAGACTATTTAGGAAAAATAAAAGGTTAGACCAAAAGTTTGAAACGTTCCTCTTTACACGTTGGGGCCGCGATCGCATATACGCGGGTATGAACGCCGTCCGCCCCTTCGCCGATATCCTGCAGCGTTTGCGCACGGCTGGGCTGCGTCCGACGAAGCAGCGCCTCGCCCTCGGTCGTTTGCTCTTCGATGGTGAGAAGAGACATGTGACCGCCGAGCAGCTGCATGGCGAGGCGGTCGGCGGCAACGTTCGTGTCTCCCTGGCGACGGTCTACAACACGCTCCACCAATTCACCCAGGCCGGCCTCCTGCGCGAGGTTGTTGTCGAGCCGAACCGGTCCTATTTCGACACAAACACGTCCAACCACCACCACTTCTACGCCCCCGACAATGGCGGCCTGACGGATATCCCGGCCGCGCACGTCACGCTTCAGAAAATCCCCGACGCACCGGCGGGCACCGAAATCGAGCGTGTCGACGTCATCGTCCGCGTCAAACAAAAATCTACTTAAATCAAACCGCTATTTTTTAGTCTAGAATTGATCTAGACTATTGACTCTGGTTAATGTGCGTCACATATTGCCCCCATCACACGTGATGGAGGAGGCCGATATGGCACTGAAGGGGTCAAAGACGGAAGGCAATCTGAAGGACGCATTCGCCGGCGAGAGCATGGCGAACCGTCGCTATTTGTACTTCGCGCAGAAAGCGGATGTTGAGGGCTACAACGACGTCTCCGCGGTCTTCCGGTCGACAGCCGAAGGCGAAACGGGCCACGCGCACGGCCACCTCGAATTCCTGGAGGAAGTGGGCGACCCGGCAACGGGCGAGCCGATCGGCACGACGTCGTCCAATCTGAAGGCGGCAATCGCCGGCGAAACCCACGAATACACCGATATGTATCCGGGCATGGCGCGCACCGCGCGCGACGAGGGCTTCGACGAAATCGCCGACTGGTTCGAGACCCTCGCCAAGGCGGAAAAGAGCCACGCTGGCCGTTTCCAGCGTGCCCTCAACGATCTCGACTAGGTCCCGCGGCCACGACACGTCGTCCCCGTGAAACGGCGGCAACGAACCGGGCAGCAGCCAATGGCAGATGACACCAAGGCCACCCAGCGTGAGGGCAGCCTCGACGCGCCGACACGCCATGCGATTCCCTGGCAGGATCCGTCGTATTACGACGAGGCGGAACTGGATTCGGAATTGCGGCGTGTCTTCGACATCTGTCATGGCTGCCGCCGTTGCTTCAATCTATGTGACAGCTTTCCGCGCCTCTTTGACTTGATCGACGAGTCGAAAACCGGCGAGCTCGACTCGGTCGATAGCGTCGATTTCAAGCCGGTCGTCGACGCCTGTACGCTGTGCGACATGTGCTTCATGACGAAGTGCCCTTACGTACCGCCACACGAGTTCGACCTTGATTTCCCGCATCTCATGTTGCGTTACCGTGCCGTCGAAGCGCGGCGCGGCAAAACACCGTTCGCCGAGAAGCAACTCACCCAGACCGATCGCAACGGCCGGCTCGCCGCCATCGCACCGGGCCTGACGAATTGGGCATCCGACACAGGCAACAAGCTGACGCGCCCGATGCTGGAGCGAATGGCGCACGTTCACCGCGACGCGGCGTTACCCAAGTTCCACGGCAAGACCTTTGCGGCGCGTGCCAAGACCACCGCCGCGCCGGTCAACACCGAAGCGCCGGCCTACGGGCGCAAGGCAGTCCTCTATGCGACCTGCTTCGTGAATTACAACAACCCGGGCATCGGCACTAGCGCGCGGGACGTCCTGGCGCACAACGGCGTCGAGACCGAGGTCAGCTACGACGGCTGCTGCGGGATGCCGCAGCTTGAGCATGGCGAACTCGACCGCGTTGCCGAGAGCGCGCGCAAGGTCGCGGCGGCCCTGCGTCCCCGCATCGACGCGGGCTACAAGGTCGTGGCGCTGGTCCCGAGCTGCGCGCTGATGTTGAAGTTCGAATGGCCGCTCATCGTGCCCGACGATCCCAATGTTAAGGCACTCAGCGCGGCGACGGCGGACATCTCCGAGTACATCGTCGACATTGCCCGCAACGAAGGTTTGGCTTCGAGCCTGAAGCCGTTGGACGGCGACGTCACGGTGCACATCGCCTGCCATGCCCGCGCCCAGAACATGGGCCAGAAGGCGGCCGAAATGCTGCGCCTTATCCCCGACACCAAGGTCAACGTCATCGAACGCTGTTCGGGGCACGGCGGGTCTTGGGGCATCATGCGGGACAACTTCGACGTCGCGCTGAAGGTCGGGAAACCGGTGGCACGCCAAGCCGTCAAGGACGCCGGCCGCTATGTCGTGTCCGAATGCCCCCTCGCTGCCGACCACATCCTCCAGGGCATGGAACGACTCAGCGAGGACAAGAACGCGCTGCCCAAGCGGACGTTCAGTCCGATCGAACTCATCGCGCAAGCCTACGGGATCGCCTGACATGCTGCACACGGCACCACGCAAGATCACGCACGCCGACATCATGAGCATGGCCGACTATGAGAAGGTCCGCAAAGAGCGGCGCGCCGCAATGGTCGATATCAAACGGCACCGGCGGGTCGAGGTCGGCCCGTTCGCGACCTTCTATTTCGAAAACTACGAGACGATGTGGCATCAGGTTCACGAGATGCTCTTTATCGAGCGCGGCGGACCGGAACAGATCGATGACGAACTGGCCGCTTACAATCCGCTTATTCCGAACGGGCATGAACTGGTCGCGACAGTGATGTTCGAGATCGATGATCGCACGCGGCGCGGCCGTGCCCTCGGCCGTATGGGCGGCGTCGAGGAGACGGCATTCATTCGTTTCGACGGCCACCGCGTCGTCGGCGTACCGGAGGCCGACGTCGATCGCACCACTGCCGCCGGCAAGGCGAGCGCCGTCCAGTTCATCCATTTCCCGTTTACGCCGGAACAGGCGGCGGCGTTGCACCGCGCCGAGGGTAAAGATGTCGTGATCGGCTTTGCCCACGCCGAATACAGCCACATGGCGGTGATGCCCGAGGCGGTCCGGCGCCGGTTGTCGGAGGACTTGCTGGCTTAGAACCGGCTAATCGACGATTTCTTCAGGATAGACGCCCCACAGCTTGCTGCGTTCAAGCCAACCGCGGTGGTCTTCGATCTGCACCTCGCACCAATCGGACTCGCAGGTCAGCAAATCGCCGACCACGCCCGGTTCCGACCGCGCGACGATCGGCGCATCTGGCGCCCCCCGCCGATGCAGGTCGCCGACCCCGCCACTCACCATGACGGTGCGGTTGCCGGACAGCATCGATTGATGCACCCAACCGCTCGTCCCCTTCCAGTCCCGGATGCGCCGCCAGGTATCGTATTCGTCGACGATCTCAACCGGCATGTCCTTGCGCACGAACACCCAATCGATCGGGTAGCGAACGCCGGGGCCGGTCCGTACGTTGACTTCATCGGCCCGCACGCTGACGAAGCGCGGGACTGGTAATCCGGTGTCGGCGAACGCGACCCCCGATACCATGACGCCGGCCGCCATGACCGCGGCCGCCTTGAGTCGCAGATTCATGGCCATGCGTTTACGTCAAACCGAGTCTCGGGACAAGGTGGCTTAACGGGCTGACCGCCAGCCAAGGTCGCCCAGCCCCCGTACCTGCGCCGCATCGCCGCAAAGTCGGCAGGAAGGATCCCGCGACAACTGGATCTGCCGGAATGTCGGCCCCAGCGCGTCGTAGAGCAGCATTTGGCCCCGCAAGCTGCCGTCCAGTCCCAGCAACAACTTCAGCACTTCGGTCGCTTGCAGCGATCCCATCACGCCGCAGATCGACCCAAGAATACCAGCTTGTTCGCAGCGCGGCACCAAGGCCGGGTCGGGCCGTTCGGGGAAGACGCAGCGGTAGCAGGGCGGCCGCGATTCGTCGTCGCGCTCGAAACGAAGGATCTGGCCCTCGAAGCGCAGCAGCGCCGCCGAGATCAGCGGTTTGCGCGCCAGGTAGCTTGCGTCGTTCATCAAGTAACGCGTGTCGAAATTGTCGGACCCGTCGGCCACCACGTCGTAGTCACGGATGATGTCGAGAACGTTGTCCGGACCGACGCGCAAACCGTGCCGAACGATATTGACGTCGGGATTCACTTGCTGCACGGCATCCGCGACACTATCGACTTTAGAAACGCCGACCTGTCGGGTCGCGTGAATGACTTGCCGTTGCAAATTCGACAGGTCAACAACATCGTCGTCAACGACACCAATCGTCCCGACACCCGCCGCCGCCAGATACAGAATGATCGGCGAGCCAAGTCCGCCGGCGCCGATCACCAGCACGCGCGATTCCAGCAGCCTTGTCTGCCCCTCCTCGCCGACTTCGTCGAGAATCAGATGCCGCGCGTATCGCTCGAACTGTGTGTCGCTGAGTTCCACGCCCTACAGGCCCTCGAACAGCGGCGTCGACAAATACCGTTCCGCCGCCGACGGCAGCACGACAACGATCTGCTTGCCGCGCATGTCGGCGCGCGCGGCGACATTGACCGCGGCGGCCAACGCGGCGCCCGAGGAGATACCGCAGGTGATGCCCTCCAGCCTGGCGGCACGCCGGGCGAAGGCGAACGCCGTTTCGTTGGCGATCGGGATGACCTCGTCGATCAAGTCGGCTTCGAGGATCTCGGGCACGAAGCCCGCGCCGATACCCTGAATGCGATGGGGACCGGCGACACCGCCCGACAACACTGGGCTGTCCTCTGGTTCAACCGCGATGACTCGCATCGACGGCTTCCGTTCTTTCAGCAGACGGCCGGCACCGGTCAAGGTCCCGCCGGTACCGACGCCGAGCACCAACGCATCGACTTCCCCGCCGGTGTCCAGCCAGATTTCCTCGCCTGTCGTCAGTTGATGAATGTCGGCGTTTGCCGGATTCCGAAATTGCTGCGGCAGGAATGCGTCGCCGATCTCCTCCACCAACCGCTCGGCGTGCGCGATGGCGCCGGACATGCCGGCGCGGTCCGGTGTCATGACGACCTCCGCGCCAAGCAATTGCAGCATCTTGTTGCGCTCCTGCGATGCCGATTCCGGCATCGTCAGGATGAGGCGCCGTCCCTTGGCCGCGCAAACGAAGGCGAGCGCGATACCGGTGTTACCGCTCGTCGGTTCGATGATCACCGTGTTCGGCCCGATGCGCCCGTCCGCCTCGGCCGCCTCGATCATCGCCAAGCCGATCCGGTCTTTGACGGACGACAGCGGGTTCAGATACTCGAGCTTTGCGACGATTTCGCCGACGCAGTCGTTTTCCGCGGCTAGCCGGCTGAGGCGTACCATCGGAGTGCCACCGATGACGTCCAGGATCGAGTCATAGACGCGGCCGCGCGACGCAACTGGGCGGCAATTCAACTTGCTCGCCATCGGCTAGATCGAATAGCTCGGTTCTTCGGCGCCCTCCTCCGGAACGCCTTCACGGCGCGCGCCCACGCACAGATCCTGCACCGAGGTTTTATCCAGTCGTTGCATCAACTCGGCCTGCAGGTCGGCCCAAACCGGGTGAATCACTCGGCACCACAGGTCCGATCCCTTCTCCGGCGGTTCCCAACCGACTTCGAGTTCGCCGACCACACGCACGATGTCGCCGACGCTGACGTTCCGCCGCTCACGCGCCAGCCGGTAGCCGCCGCGCGGGCCACGCACGCCGCGCAGGATGCCGGCTTTGACGAGGTGTTGCAGCACTTGCTCGAGGTAGCGCCGGGAGATGCCTTGCCGTTGGGTGATCTCGGTGCTCTGCACGGGTCGCGTACCGCCGTGATAGGCGATGTCCAAGACCGCTGCGACCGCGAACAGGGTCTTGCGCGACAGTGGTGTCATGTCTTGTCGGAAATGCCGGTCGAGCCGAAACCACCGTCGCCGCGATCGGTGTCGGGCAGCGTGTCGACCGCGACCCAGTCTGCCTGCACGACCGGCGCGACGACCAATTGAGCGACGCGCATGCCGCGCTCGACCTGAAAGGTCGTGTTGCTTGTGTTAGCGATGATGACTTTGATCTCGCCGCGATAGTCGGCGTCGATCGTCCCCGGGCTGTTCAGCACGGTAACGCCGTGCCTCGCGGCAAGCCCGGATCGTGGCCGCACCTGCGCCTCGAAACCTTCGGGCAGTGCGATGGCGATTCCCGTCGGCACCAGCGCGCGCTCGCCCGGCGCAATCGCGACATCCGCCTCGACGGCGGCCTGCAGATCCAATCCCGCGCTTTGCGGCGTGGCGTATTGCGGCAAGGGAAGGTCCCGGCCGTTCGTCAACTGGCGCACCGCAACCGCGACCGTCTTCATTCGGCCCGTCCGATCTCGGCAGCGATTCGGTCGGCGATTTTCGCGGCCACCGCGTCTTTGCGCATCGCCGGCCAGGCTTCGGCGCCCGCTTTGGTGACGAGCGTGACTGCATTGTCCTCGCCGCCGAACGTTTGCGTTCCGGCCGAGACGTCGTTCGCAAACACCCAATCGCAACCCTTGCGCTTCAACTTCGCCTTCGCGTGCTCCGCCAGCCTCTCGGTCTCCGCGGCGAAGCCGATGACGAGCTGTGGCCGCTGGTTACCGGCCTGGCTAAGGGACCGCAGGATGTCTGGGTTCTCCGTTAGCGGAATGGATGGAGTCTGTCCGTTCTTTTTGATCTTCGCGCGACTCGCGGAAGACGGTCGCCAATCCGCGACGGCGGCGGCGCAGACAGCGACGTCCACCGGCAGCGCGGCTTCGCACGCCGCCAGCATGTCGCGCGCCGTCTCGACGCGGACAATGCGCACACCCGCCGGATCGGGCTGGCTTGTCGGGCCAGAGATCAACACGGTGTCGGCCCCCAACCGGCCGAGTGCCGCGGCGATCGCGTGACCTTGCCGGCCGGATGAACGATTGGCGATGTAGCGCACCGGGTCGATCGGCTCGTGTGTCGGTCCGCTCGTCACCAGCGCCTTGCGCCCGCTCAACGGACCGCCGGCCCGCAGCACGTCCTCGATCGCCGCCAGAATCTCGGCGGGCTCCGCCATGCGTCCGGGTCCGAACTCGCCGCACGCCATGTCGCCTTCGTTCGGCCCGACCGTGCGCACACCGCGTCCAGCCAACGTCGCCAAGTTCGCCTGGGTCGACGCGGCATTCCACATGCGCACATTCATCGCCGGCGCGGCGAGAATCGGCTTGTCGGTCGCCAACAAGACCGTCGTCGCGAGATCGTTTGCCATGCCCGCCGCCATCCGCGCCAAGATGTCGGCACTGGCTGGCGCCAACACGACGATGTCCGGATCGCGTGACAACTGAATGTGACCCATCTCCGCTTCATCGGTCAGCGAGAACAGCTCGGTATGGACCTTCTGCTCACTCAGCGCCGCGAGTGACAACGGCACTCGCCACCCCTTAAGGCGCAAGTGGATGGCGTGCGCGATGCGCCTCTTTGGATCAGACGCCCAAGCACCAGCGCAGGATGGCTTTCTGAGCGTGAAGGCGGTTTTCCGCTTCATCGAAGATGACGGAGTTCGGGCCGTCCATTACCTCGTTCGTCGCTTCCTCGCCACGATGCGCTGGCAGACAATGCATGAAAAGTGCGTCAGGGCTCGCGTGGCGCATTAATTCCGCATTCACTTGGTAAGGGCGCAGCTGGTTATGTCGACGTTCCTTCGCCGTTTGGCTGTCATGCATCGATACCCAGGTGTCGGTGACCACAAGATCCGCGCCCGCGACAGCGCGGTTCGGATCGCGTTCGATGGTCACCGGGCGCCCCTGCCCAGCGGCGAAAGCCAGCGCCTCGGGTTCCGGTTCGAGCGTTTCCG
>CAJICA010000311.1_pt1 | contig 34045 bp, 34 predicted proteins | sample 9199501 | NCBI WGS metagenome assembly CAJICA01 (sample SAMEA7708319, study PRJEB35096) | sediment metagenome | biome: marine neritic benthic zone biome [ENVO:01000025]; feature: sediment [ENVO:00002007]; material: shallow marine sediment [ENVO:03000034] sea grass bed [ENVO_01000059] ... | reverse complement strand
GCGGCCGTGACTGCCGCGGCAAATTTCCGCGAATAGCCGTTCTTCTCCATCGCCGGGATCAGCATCGAGCCGAGCGCTGAGGTGTCGGCGACCGCCGAACCGGACAAACCCGCGAACAGCATGCTGCTCATGATGTTCACATGGGCCAAACCACCACGCACATGGCCGATCAACGACTGCGCAAAGTCGACCAGGCGAAGGGTGATTCCGCCGCGGTTCATCAGGTTGCCGGCCAGGATGAAGAACGGGATCGCCATCAACAGGAAGGAGTCGATGCCATTGAACACGTTGCGGAGGAGCACGTTCAACATGGCCGGTCCGCGCGGATCCATGAAGTAGCTGACCAGCCCCGGGGCGATCAGCAGGGCGAACAGCACGGGCATGCCGAACGCGAGTAGGATCAGGAAGAACGGCAGGAAGATGATCATGATCGCCGCGTCACGCGCTGTTGCCGATATACCAGTCCGAACCGCACTCGCCCTAGTCCATCCGCATGAAATCGGGTCGGGCGTCTTCTTCTTCGTCGGCGCTTTTCGGCCGCCTAAGTCGGACGAGGTCTTTCACGATCAACTCAATCGATACGGTGATCATCAAGAAGAAGCCGACCGGCATGGCCGCGCGGATCCATGCCGACTTGAGGGGGATGCCGATGAACTCCGCCGGCAGGCCTTGGGCGCGCCGATTCAGGCCACGATCAACGAAGTCGAGCGACAGCCACAACAGCACGACGATCAGGATCAGCGCGGAGACGTTAATCGCGAAGGAGAGGATGTACCTCGCCCTTCCGCGGAGTGAATGGGTCAAGGTGTCGATGCTGACGTACGCACCCCACCGATAGGCGCTCGGCGCGACGAGGAAGGTCATCCAAACCATGAGCGCACGCGCGGCCGCCTCGCTCCACGATGGCGCGTCGTTCAAAACATACCGGAAAAAGACCTGGTAGAGGACGATGAAGGTCATAAGACCGACCAATACCCAGGAAATCGATCGGCCGGTCGCCAGGGCGACGTCGTTGAAGCGGACCAATCTATCCATTGGCCACGTCGACGGCTCGCGAGTTGCGGCTCGACCGTCTCAGTCCGCTGATACCCACACGGGGCCTCCCTAGCTGGCCCATTCGCAAAACTGTCGCCGAAATTGCCATCCGGCGCATCCGTTTTCTGTGACATACTGTTTTGCGCCAACTGACATGTCAACTGCCGACCAATAGAATGGCAGTGGATCGTGTGTTGGGGTAGCCTTGGTTAGCGTGCCAACCGGGGACATGGAACGGGGCCCATGGAGGCAAAGCCGAGAGAAAACCGTGCGCTCGTCGAGCCATCGCTGACGCGGCGGGCCTACGAAGCCATCCGCGGCGCGATCATTACCTGCCGGCTCGAGCCCGGCGCGGCGGTGTCGGAGAGTGCGCTGTGCACGCGCTTTGGCTTCGGCAAGGCGCCGGTGCGATCCGCGCTCGCGCGCCTGGTGCAGGAAGGACTCGTCCACGCCCAGCCGCGGCGGGGCTACCAGGTTTCGCCCGTCACGCTGCGCGACATCCACAATCTGTTTGACGTGCGCGCGATTCTCGAACCGGCAGCCGCACAGCTGGCGACCGGGAACCTGTCACGGGCCCGCCTTGAGGAACTGGACCGGCCCTGGCGCGAGGGGTACATGGCCGGGGGCGGTGTGGAAGCTTCTTACCTCGCGGCAAACAAGGCCTTTCACATGGCTATCGCGGAAGCGTCCGGTAACGCGCGCCTGGCCGAAATGATCGCGCAGCTACTCGATGAGACCGACCGGCTGATTTATCTCGGGCTGCCGCTGGCTAGCGAGCGCGCGGAAATTCAACTTGGCCACCAGCCGTTGATCGAGGCGATGGCGGCCGGCGATGCGACGGCAGCCGCGCGGATTGCGGCTCAGCATGTCAGCTCCGCCAAGCAGACGCGGATCGACACAATCATGGCCGGTTCTAGTCTGTTCGAGGCGAATATCGCACCTGCTGTGTAGCTTCACGTCAGCGGGAGAACGGGAACGCCCAGCGCTTGCGCCACTGCGATCAATTCCGCGCGGTAGTCTCCGTAGGTGAAGGCGTAATGGTGCTCCAGTGCTTCGCCGACGACGGTATCAAGGACGTCCGTGACGGATCGGTCGAACCTGATGACGCCCGCCGTGCCGGAGAAGCTCAGCGGCGCGCGGATCATCTCGCCGCCGCCCACGACCAGCTTGGCTTCGCCTTTGGCTTGGCTTAGCCGAGCGATGGTGACGCGCCCGGGCTTGAGGGGGAAAGCGTTCAGCAGCGGCTTGCGTCGGTTCGAATGAATGTCAGCCTTTGGTTTCGTTTGCGGGTCAGCCATTGAGATAGGTGCGAGGCCGCAATGCCATAGGACACCGGTGTCGGTTTCCGCATCCATGTCGACTAGGTCGGCGATGATGGCTTGCTCGCCCGATAGGTGTTGTAGCATCAAGGTCGTGACGTTGCCGTAGACATCAGCCTCGCAGGCACACGGGATTCTTTCCTCGTTCAGCATGGCCATCGGACCGCACGCGGCGCAGCCGTATTCGGTGAACATTTCCGGCCAGCAGCGGACGGCGAGTCCCGAAAGTCCGTTGCTCGCCGCGATGTCCTTCAAGCCCGCGTAGAGGCGCAGGCTCTTGTCGAGGGAGTCTTGTTCCAGCTCGTCGAGACCGGCCAGCTCGCGCGCGGTGCGATCGCGGATCGCTGCAACCTCTTGTGGTGGCGTCGCCGTCGCGTTGTCGAATAGTTCACCCAGTTCGAGTTGATCGACGGTGACACCGGCCAAGCCAGCAAGCGCCTTGTCATCGAAGACGCAGGTGTCAAATCCGTCGGGATGCATGCCGATGCGGCCAATGCGCAGGCCTCGCAAATGCGACTGCACGTCGTCGGCGCGGGCCATGGCGCCCGCATCCGGCGCGGTTGGCGTATGCGCCGTTGGTGGGCGGGTGCCGTGAAAGTCGTGGGCAAGCCTGATGATGCGCTCAACGACGCCATCACCGTCAGGCGCCGCGAACATGTAGTCACATTCGCGACCCGCTTTGCCGAGGGCGTGGGCGGCGAGATTGATCCCGCAGAGCGCATTGAGGCGCAGACGACCGCCGGTCCGCGTCTCCGGGAAGCCCCACAGGAGGATCGGTGCCTTGACCGCTTCGGCGAGGGCGACGGTCATAGTCGCGTCGGTGAAGGTGACCTGGAGCAATAACAGCAGATCGATCGGTTGAGCCTGCAAATCTGGAATTGCGCCGCGGACGCTGTCGGCGTCGAACAGCAGCGTCCGCGGGCCGATGATATCTGCGTCGAGTTGTGCAGCCGCCGCGAACGCCTGGCGTGCCGTTTCTTCGGCGAAGGGCACGTCGAAGGTCGGCCGTCCCAGCGCTACAACCCCGATCTTCGGACGCATCGCACTCACCTCCTATATCGCGCGTTCGAGCACGTGTCTGACGTTCCGCGCGGTCACCGCACTGACTTTCATGTTCGACTCTTCGGTTACGCCGGCGATATGGGGCGTCAGTATCAAGTTGGGTACGCCGTTGAACTTCGCGCCCGTCGCCACGGTCAGCGGCTCGTCCTCGAATACGTCGAGGGCGGCGCCGTGTAGGTGGCCGGTGCTTAGGGCATCGATTAACGCGGCCTCCTCGACGATCCCGCCGCGGGCCGTGTTGATGACGACTGTGTCGGGACGCATCGCGGCAATGCTGTCGCCGTTCAGCAAATACCGCGTCTGGTCCGTTAGTGGGACGTGCAGACTGACTACGTCGGCAGTCCGGAAGAGCGTGGACAATGCCGCCCAGGATGTCGCGGGGTCGGCTTCGATCTTGTCTCGAAGAAACGGATCGTACGCGGTGACGGACATGCCCAGCGCGCGGGCGCGGTCGCCGACCGCGCGGGCGGTGGCGCCGAAGCCGACCAGGCCCATACAACGGCCGTTGGCCTCGCGGCCGATTAGTTCGGTGCGCGGCCAGGCGCCGGCGATCACGCGCGCTCTTTCCCGGTAGGCGCCGCGCAACAGCATGAGCATTGCGGTGGTGACATATTCGGCGACGGCATCGGCATTGGCGCCGGTTGCCGGGCAAACAGCGATGCCGCGCGCTTCGCAGGCGGCAACGTCGATGTTGTCGAGGCCGACGCCGAGGCGGCCGACAACCTTCAGCTTTGGCGCCGCCGCCAGCACCGCGTCCCGTACTTGTGTCCGGTTGCGGACGATCAGTCCTCTTGCCGACGCCAAGGCAGCGGTCAGGCCGGCCATGTCGTCGCAAAGCATCGGCTCGTAGTGGACGTCGTAGTCGTTCCGCAATGATGCGACAGCCGACGCGTCCATCATCTCGGCGATGACAATATCAGCCATGGGTCAGGTGCTGGCGATGGCGGCGTAATCGACCGGTTTGGTGCGATCGATCGATCGATCGACTGGCGGCATCGGGTATTTCAACGCTGTGCCGCAGTTGAACAGCATCACCCGATCTTCTTTCGAAACGCGGCCGTCGGCGAGGCTCTTACGGTAAGCCGCCAGCGTAGCGGCGCCCTCCGGACCCATTAGAAGACCGTCGCGGCGGGCGGCGTCCCGTTGGGCATCAAGGATGACGTCGTCATCAACGGCGATGGCGAAGCCGTCGCTCTCGCGCACCGCGCGCAGGATCAGGAAATCGCCGACGGCGACGGGCACGCGGATGCCGCTGGCGACGGTGTGGGCGCCCTGCCACAGTTCGGCATGCTCTTCGCCGTCTTCGAAGGCCCTGACGATTGGGGCACAGCCGGTGGCCTGGACCGCCACCATGCGGGGGCGTTTGTCGCCGAGCCAGCCGATCGCTGCCAACTCGGCAAAGGCTTTCCACATGCCGATCAGCCCCGTGCCGCCGCCGGTGGGGTAGAAGATCACGTCCGGCACGTCCCAGCCGAGTTGTTCGGCCAGCTCCAGGCCCATCGTCTTCTTGCCCTCGATCCGGTAGGGCTCCTTCAGGGTCGAGGTGTCGAACCACCCCATCTGCTCCTTACCCTCGCCGACGATCCGGCCGCAATCGTTGATCAGGCCGTTGACCCGCCAGGTCTTGGCGCCCTGCAAGGCGATTTCGCGGACATTTACATCGGGCGTGTCTTCCGGGCAGAAGACGTAGCTCTCCATGCCGGCACGGCTGCAATAGGCGGCCAGGGCGGCGCCGGCGTTGCCGTTGGTCGGCATGGCCATACGCGTGACGCCGAGCTCCTTGGCCATGCTGACGGCCATGCAGATGCCGCGCGCCTTGAACGAGCCGGTCGGCAGCCGTCCCTCGTCCTTGACCAGCAGCTCCGCGGCGCCAAGGTCGGTGGCGAGGCGCGTTAAACGGATCAGCGGCGTCATGGTCTCGCCGAGGGAGACGATGTTCATGGGCCGGCGCACTGGCAGCAGCTCGCGGTAGCGCCACAGATCCTCGGGGCGGGTCGTAAGATCTTCGGGCGTCCAGCTGCCGCGCACCTTGTCCAGGTCATAACGGACCAATAGCGGCTTTCCGGCCTTCGACAGTCCCTGCAGCGTGTCGGCGGGATAGTGTTCGCCGGTCGCGCTACATTCCAGGTGCGTAACGAATGTCGGCCGGTCCGCCGTGAGGTTCGAATTGCTGTACATTGGGGCGTTGTCGGTTCCGGGGTTGGACCATCATAGGGTTGGTGACATTTTTGACAACGACCTTTGACATGTCAGGGAGGTAGCGCGCCGGGATGTTTGCCGAACAAGAGGTTCTCACCTTCTTTCCCACCCCAGTCTGGACCTTCGACCTGGGCGGGGCGCAGCGAGACAACCTCAATACGAAGCTCATCGCGGCGATCCACGGATTGGTGGAGACGCGGCCTGTGCTGCGGTGGGGTGAATCCTGGCAGACGGTTCAGGATCTGCAAAACCGCCCGGAATTCAGCGAGCTTACAACTCTGATTGGTGCCGGTATCCGGCAGGCGCTTGAGGTGCTCGAGGTCAACTATGACGCCTTCGAGATCACGGCGTGCTGGGCAAATGTCTCGGCCAGCGGCGCCTGGCACCGGCCCCACCGGCACCCCAACAATTTTCTCAGCGGCGTCTATTACGTCAAAACCCAGGCCGGGGCCGATCAGATCAGCTTTCACGAACCGCGACCCCAGTCGAACATGATTGCGCCCCGGCCAAAGCGGGAGAATGTCTACAACTCCGAAACGGTGCTGCTCGATGCCAAAGCCGGGCGGCTGGTCATTTTTCCGGCCTGGCTGAGCCATTCCGTGTCAACAAATACCAGCGACGAAGAACGGGTCAGCATCAGCTTCAACGCGGTGCTGGCGTCGTTCGAAGAAGACATGAGTAGCCCGCGCTGGCAGGGCAATGTCATCACCGACGTGCGGACGGCAAGTTGGCGCCCGTTGTCGTAAGGCCGTTGCTTACCGGAGGATTTGGTCAAACACCAGGGCGCTGTTGTTGCCCGTTAGCCTGCGGATGAAATGCCCTTCTCGCGGCACGACTTCATATGTTGTTGCCTTTGCGTCGGAATAGCCAGATCAGGAGGATGCCGGCGATGGCGAGCACGACCAGAGCGGGCCAGCCGAGGAACAGGATCTGCGTAAAGATCTCAATGACACGTTCCATGCGGCTGGAACCCTAGGGCACCGACTCGCTCCGGACCAACCACAGCTGCGCGAGCCGAGCGGAGGCGACGTTCTTGACTCCCGAAGGGCTGCCGCCGGTAATTGAGGCGCGTTTTCGAAGAACCGGGGGCCGGACATCACCAAACCTCCTATCCTGATCGCCGGCGGTGGTATTGGCGGTCTCGCTACGGCTCTCGGCCTGGCGCAGAAGGGTTTTGCATCCGTCGTCCTCGAGCAAGCGGCGCAATTCGGTGAAATCGGCGCCGGCATTCAGCTCGGGCCGAACGCGTTCCACGCCTTCGACTATCTCGGAGTTGGCCAGGCCGCGCGATCGACCGCTGTCTACATCGACAAGCTGGTGTTGATGGACGCCGTCACCGCCGAGATCATCACCGAGGTGCCGGTCGATGCGCCGTTTCGGGAAAAGTTCGGTAATCCCTATGCCGTCGTGCATCGCGCCGATCTGCATCGCGCAATGCTCGATGCTTGTCGAGCTCACGTGCTGATCGAATTGCGAGCGCAGGCGCGTGTTGCCGGCTACAGCCAAGATAGCGGTGGGGTCGTCGCGATAACGGCGTCTGGCGAGCAGCTTTCGGGCGCCGCGCTGATCGGTGCGGATGGGCTGCGGTCGGCGGTGCGCGCTCAGCTGGTCGGCGATGGTGAGCCGCGTGTCTCCGGGCACACAACCTACCGCTCGGTAATCCCAACCGAGAAAATGCCGGAGGATCTGCGCTGGAACGCGGCGACGCTGTGGGCCGGGCCGAAGTGCCATATCGTCCATTATCCGCTGTCCGGCTGGAAGGTTTTCAATCTGGTCGTCACCTATCACAACGACGCGCCAGAAGCGGTAACGGGCGTTCCGGTATCGAAGGATGAAGTGCGTCAAGGGTTTGCCCAGATCGCCGATCGGCCGCGCCAGATCATCGAAAGCGCGGATGACTGGAAGCTCTGGGTGCTGTGCGATCGGGATCCGCAGGAGGCGTGGGTCGATGGCCGCGTCGTGCTGCTCGGCGACGCGGCGCATCCGATGCTGCAATACATGGCGCAGGGCGCTTGCATGGCGCTCGAGGATGCTGTGTGTCTGGCGCACCTGATGGAACAATATGACGGTAATTTTGAACGGGCGTTCTCAGCTTATCGCGAGGAGCGGATTGTTCGTACGGCGCGCGTGCAGATGTCGTCGCGGCTGATCGGCGAGTTGGTCTACCACCCGGACGGTGCGCAACGTCTCGTGCGCAATTCCATCTTGCGGGCGAAAACGCCCGAGGATCACTATCGCAGTCTGGCATGGCTCTATGGCGGGACCGGCCTTAACGCAACGCCGAAGAGCTAGGGCTGGTCTGGTGCCCCAGCGCCGTATGATCGTCATTTCCAATCCGACGGCCGGAAGCCATGCCGTACATCGGCTGGATACCGTGCTCGCGATTTTGCGGGACGCGGGAGTCGAACTCGAGATGTGTGCGACCACCGGTCCCGGGCACGCGACAGAAATCCTCAAAGACGCCGATCTTTCGATGTTCGACGCAGTCATTGCGGCCGGTGGCGACGGGACCCTCAACGAAGTGGTCAAGGGCCTCGTTGGACGGGCCGAGCCGTTTCCGCCGGTCGGGGTGGTGCCGCTGGGCACGGCCAATGTCGTGGCGCGAGAGTGTGGAATCCCGCTGCGCGACGACACTGCCGTCGCACAGATTATTTTGACTGCAAATCCCGTGCCTATTCACGTGGCAACGGCGAACGACAATATCCTCGTGCAGATGGCCGGGGTCGGCTTTGACGCGCGCATCGTGGCCGGTATCAGCCTCGGCTTGAAAAAGAGATTCGGTGCCTTCGCCTACGCCTGGCAGTCGTTGGTCGAGTTTATGGGCAATCCGCAACGCACGTACACAGTCCGCGCAAATGGAGAGGCGTACGAAGCCGCATCTTTGATCGTCGCAAATGGAAAACACTACGCGGGTAGCTTCATCACTTCGGCCGATGCCAGGCTAACGGAGCCCTCTCTGCACTTCTGTTTGTTCGAGGGCAGGCGCAGGTTGGATTTGCTTCGCTACGGTTGGGGGCTGCTGCGTGGCACTCTGGCGCGATTCCCCGATGTGCAGATCATTAGATGCAAGGCCGCTCGTGTTGAGAGCGTGCTTCCGATAGGGCGCGAGCCGATACAATGCGATGGTGACGTTGCGGGCGCGTTGCCACTGGATGTTCGGCTGCATCCGAAGACAGTCGCTATTCTCATGCCCGGAGAGTGAGCTAGCTTTGCGCGGACGGTGACTCTACGACAGAGCAACGCGGCGCAGGCGTAAGGCATTACCGACCACCGACACGGAACTCAGACTCATCGCGGCGGCGGCGAAGACCGGTCCGATCAGGATACCGAACAGCGGGTACAGAATCCCGGCGGCAATCGGCACACCGAGGCTGTTGTAGAAAAACGCGAAGAAGAGATTTTGCCGGATGTTGCGCATGGTGGCGCGGCTAAGGTGACGGGCGCGGACGATGCCGTTGAGATCGCCCTTCAACAAAGTGACGCCGGCGCTTTCGATAGCGACGTCGGTGCCGGTCCCCATGGCGATGCCCACCTCGGCCTCGGCCAGAGCCGGGGCGTCGTTGACGCCGTCGCCGGCCATGGCGACAACGCGCCCCTGCTGCCGGTAGCGCCGCACGACCTCGCCTTTCTGCTGGGGCAGGACTTCCGCTTCGACCTGTTGGATGTTGAGTCGCGTGGCGACCGCTGCCGCGGTGCGGCGGTTGTCGCCGGTTAACATGACGATCTCTATGCCGTCGCGGCGCAACGTTTCGAGGGCCGCCGCTGTCGTCGTTTTAATGGGATCCGCGACACCGATAAGACCGCCGAGTTTGCCGTCAATGGCAATGAACATAATGGTCTCGCCCGCGTCGCGCCGCGCGTCCGCCACCGGCGCTTGCGGCCCCATGTCGACAGCCAGATCAGCCATCAAAGCCGCGTTGCCAATCGCCACCTCCGTGCCGCCGAAGCGTCCGGTGACGCCTTTGCCGGTGTGGGCGTGGAAGTCCTCTGGCGTGGTCAGGGTCAGCTCTTTGTCGCGCGCGGCGGCGACGATCGGCGCGGCTAAAGGGTGTTCACTGGCCCGTTCCAAGGTGCCGGCGAGCCGCAACAAATTGTCTGCGTCCATGCTCTTCGCCGGTTCTATCGTCGTGACCTTGGGCTTGCCCTCGGTCAGTGTCCCGGTCTTGTCGATGATCAGCGTATCGACCTTTTCCAAGCGCTCCAGTGCTTCAGCGTTTTTGATCAAGACGCCAGCGTTGGCGCCACGGCCGGTGCCGACCATGATGGACATCGGTGTGGCCAGGCCGAGGGCGCAAGGGCAGGCGATGATCAGCACGGACACTGCCGCGATCAGGGCGAAGGCCAGGGCCGGCGGTGGTCCCCAGGTCGACCAGGCGACAAATGCGACGATGGCAACGGCAACGACCGCTGGCACGAAATAGCCGGCGACGCTGTCGGCGAGGCGCTGGATCGGGGCGCGGCTGCGCTGGGCTTCGGCGACCATCTGGACGATCTGGGCCAACAGTGTGTCGCGGCCGACTCGCTCCGCGGTCATGACAAAACTGCCGGTACCGTTCAGCGTACCGCCGGTCACCTTGTCGCCAGCGCGTTTCTCGACCGGCACGGGCTCGCCGGAGATCATCGATTCGTCGACCGTGCTGTGACCGTCGCTGACGACGCCGTCGACGGGGACCTTGTCGCCGGGCCGAACCCTAAGCTGCGCGCCCACGACGACTTGTTCGAGTGGCACGCTTTCCTCTTGGTCATCGGCGCCGAGAACACTGGCCGTCGGCGGCGCTAGGTCGAGGAGCGCCCGCAGGGCGCCGCTGGTTTTCTCTCGAGCGCGCAGTTCCAGAACTTGGCCGAGCAGCACCAGCGTCGTGATCACCGCGGCGGCTTCGAAATAGACTTCGACGGTACCGCCCTCACGACGGAAGTCGGCCGGGAACAGACCCGGGAAAGCAACTGCGACAATGCTGTAAACATAGGCCGTGCCGGTGCCGAGCGCGATCAGCGTGAACATGTTGAGGTTGCGAGTCACGACGGACGCCCAGCCGCGGGCGAAGAATGGGGCCCCACACCACAAGACCACCGGCGTGGCCAATGCCTGCTGGAGCCAGCCGAGAATGGAATCGGGTAGGAGACCGGCGGAGGATATGAGCGGTAGGAACCGGCCGGCGCCGAAATAGAGCAGTGGTGCGGTGAAAACCACGCCGACCCAAAATCGTCGCGTCATGTCTATCAAGTCGTGATTCGGCGTCGTGTCTGCGGAAATTGTGCGTGGCTCCAGTGCCATGCCACAGATCGGACAATTGCCGGGGGCGTAGCGGACGATTTCGGGGTGCATCGGACAGGTGTATTCGACCGTGCCTGGGGCCGTTGGCTCGCACGGCATGGGGTCTTTCGTGCGGGCGCCCGAGCCTTCGTTGCTGCCCAGTTGACGGTGCGCAGAACAGGTGTGGGCAGTCACAGTGATGGTTTCCTCGGCGGACCCGGCTTCACCCGATATGGGCCTTCCAGTAACTGGAAGGTCAAGGGCAAGGGCTATCTCGCGGCCAGGTCTTCGAGGATTGGGCAATCCGGGCGGTCATCGCCGGCGCATGCCTCGGCCAAATGGGCGAGAGCGTCGCGTAATGTCTTTAGCTCGGTGATCTTGCGGTCGATTTCGTCGATGCGGTGCAGGGCGAGGGTCTTGACGGCACTGCTGGCACGGCTGCTGTCGCGGTAGAGCGCCAACAGATCCCGGCATTCCTGGACCGAGAAGCCGAGACCGCGGGCGCGCTGCAGGAACCGCAGGGTATGAACATCCGTGTCCGAATAGGCGCGGTAGCCGTTTTCGCTCCGGCCGGGCGCATGGGTCAGGCCGATCTCCTCGTAGTATCGGATCGTCTTGGCCGGTAGCCCGGACCGCCGCGCGGCTTCGCCGATGTTCATCGGTCACTCTCCAGAGCTTCTAGTGCTAGGAAGGTTGGCTGGGCGGCAGGTTTGGCAAGTCTTGATCACATGTCGTTGACGCGACTTCACAAGCGGTGCAAGCCTGAGGCGTTATGGGTCGTTTCCAAGCTCGTGGGGTCCGGCGTGCCGAAGTCGAGAAAACGGAAGAAGACAGCTGCGGCGACCAAGACGCGCGAGATCCAGTGGGGTGGTGGCGGCACCAAAAAAACGCGTGTGTTCGACCGCGTTGTGCTGCCGATCATCGCTGTCGTCGTCGTGGTCGGCGGCGGGCTGTTCTGGTGGCAGAGCAGCACGGCGAAGCGCGCCTTTGCCGACCTGGCGGAGGGCGGTACGGCGACCCTCGATCAGGTGCAGACGTCGCGCAACGACGGGCGGCGGCACCTCGATCCAGGTGAACGGCACGTCTACGCCAGCCGTTATCCGACATCCGGGCCGCACGAGCCGGTCTGGACGCGGCCCGGCTTTTACGAGTCGGCGCAGCCGCCGACGCGGCTGGTCCACGCGCTCGAACACGGCAATGTCGTCATCTATTACGACCGGCCGGGACCCGAAGTCGAGGCGTCGTTGCGGGACTGGGCTGGCCTGTTCACCGGGCAGTGGGACGGTCTGGTCGTGACGAAAGACCCCGGCCTCGGGAACGGCGTCGTGTTGACGGCGTGGACAAAACGACTGGATCTGGACAGTTTTGACATGCCGTCGGCGGCAGCGTTCGTCGATGCGTATCGAGGCCGAGGGCCGGAAAACCCCGTCCGTTGAGGCAAAGCCCTCTGCTCCGACTACCGGACGCCGGGGACGTCGACGTCAAACGCCGAACACCCCTCGATGCTAAGGTCCGTGCAGATCGCCTCGACCGGGCTGTTGCTGGGCTCAACCCAGCCCTGTTCCTCGCCGACGCGATGCGCACCTTCGCCAGCCCCAAGAACGCCGACGACCGGGAGCACGACGCAGCCGCCCAATGTGAGTGCGGCGGCTAGCGCTGAGATTCTGGCTAGTGCAGGTTTCATGGGGCGACAATAGGAGCCGCCCTGTGATTTGGGTAGCGGCAATGTTGGTCTAATCTGACACGCACCGCTCGCGTAATTGCCGAGATTGAAATAGCAGTCTAATCCTTCGAGTGCCGTTGTGGTTTGAGCACGTAGATCGGCTCCTTCAAGGGCCGGATCTGGTGCATGTTCTGGAGATGTTCGAGCTGGGCCTGGGTGATCTCGGCACCAGCGACGAGGACGCGCACGCCGTCCTCCGTCTCGACGTTGGAAACGAGCTTGGCGCCCGGGGTGAGTCCCGCCACTGGAACCTTGAGGACGCCACTTCTGGTCCGGTCTTCGGTCGGCATCGCGGACACCGCCTGACGTACCGCGTCGAGGACCTTCGGGTCGTACTTGTTGCCGTGCTTTCTTAGCTCCTCTACGGCCGCGGCATCCAGTGCGTCGGTGCCGGACAGCAGGTCTGTCAACACATGCAAGATGCGCGCGCCAATTGGGATGTCTTCGCCGGCCACCCAGTCGTCGGGGAAGCCGCTGCCGTCGAAGCATTTGTTTTGGTAATATACGATCTCGCTGATGGGCTGCATGCGGGGAATGTTGCGCAACAGGTTGCGGCCGGCCTCGGGGGCGCGCCCGCAAACATCTTCTTCGGCAGCTGACAGTGCCGCGCCACCATGCAATTTGTGCCGCACATCATCGGGCACGGTGATGAGGCCGATCGGGGCCAACATCGCCGCGACGTCGAGCTCCCAGATATTTTCGAGCGCGAGGCGCTTCGCGATCTTACTCATCCAGGGGCGGGACCGCTGGGCTAATTGGAAGGCCTCAGGATCCACCAACGATAGGACGTCGACCAGGACCTTAACGCTGCCGGCCAGGGTCCGTTCGAGCAATTGCTTCTCGGCCGTCGCGAGATTGTATTGGCGGAGACCGGCGTCGATGCCCTCGGCGATGGTCTCCGGCGTACATGGTTTCATATAGAAACGGAAGATGCTGCCTTCGTTGACGGCAGTGATCGCCGTGTCGACGTCGGTATTGCCGGTCAACATGATGCGCACAGTGTCGGGGGACGTCTGCTTGACGTGACGCAAGAACTCGACGCCGCTCATTTTCGGCATGCGCTGATCGCTAACGACCACGGCGACCTGGCCGTCCTGCTTGAGCACATCCAGGCCTTCGGCGCCGCCCAGAACCGTCGTCAAATCATAGCGCCGTCCTAACCGACGCTTGAACGACGCCAGGATATTCGCGTCGTCGTCGACAAAGAGCACTTTGTTCGCTGATGTTGTCATGCTGCACGCTCCGCGGCCGGTGACTCGATGAGGGGCAAGCGAATATCGAATGCGGTGCCGACGCCCGACTCGGATTCGACGGCGATGGTGCCGCCATGCTTCTTCGTAATGATTGTGTGAGAGATCGACAGGCCCTGCCCCGTGCCGCGCCCTGGCTCCTTCGTTGTGAAGAAGGGGTCGAAGATCTTGCCGAGATTTTCCGCCGGAATCCCGATGCCGGTGTCGGCAATGCGGATCTCGGCCCAATCGTCGACGCGCCGTGTGGTTATGGTGATCTGCCCTTGCTTGTCTCGGCCGGCATCGGCGATGGCGTGGGCGGCGTTGACGATCAGATTGAGGATGACTTGGTTGAACTGGCCCGGATAACACGGAACGTGTGGTAGCTCCGGGTCAAAGTCGGTGACTAGATCGGCGACATATTTGTACTGGTTGCGCGATACGGTGATCGTGGTCGCGATCGCGTGGTTGAGATCGACCGGGCTCCGCGTCTTTTCCTGCAGCGCGTCGGGGTAAGAGAATTCCTTGACCGCCCGTACGATCTCGGTGATGCGCTGGATGCCTTCCAGGGATTGGGCCACGGACTCCGGGATCTCGGCGCGAAGAAACTCGGTATCTGCCGCTTCTTCCTTGGCGGCCAATTCGTCGATAGTTACCGCATGCAGGCCCTCTCCCTTCAACTTCACGACGAGGGCTTGGTACTGGTCGAGCAAGCCGGCCAGGTCGGCGAAGGATTCTTGCAGGAACTTCAGGTTTTCGCCGACATATTGCACCGGTGTATTGATTTCATGGGCGATTCCGCCGGCCAAGGTGCCGAGGGATTCCATCTTCTGCGTCTGCGACAATTCCCGCTGGAGGGCGAGCCGCGCTTCTTCCGCCCGGGCCCGCTCGGCGATCTCGGTCGCCAGCGCGTCATTCGACTCACGCAATTCAAGGGTTCGCTTGGCGACGATCTGCTCGATGACGCGGGTGCGGTTGCTCCATGAAACAAGGTACTGGAGCAGCCAGGCCATAAACAACATGCCGACCGCGGCGACCGTCCATGGGACCGGGTTGAAAGCGTCGCCGAAATGACCGGGGGCCGGGCTGATGACGATCGACCACTGGCGCCCGGCGACATCGTAATTGGTGACACTGTGCAGCCCCGAGAGGACGCGCTGGATCGGTAGGGGGGCGCCGCCGGTGCGGTTGAGCGGCGACGGGTGGTAGTAGATCAACGTCTCGCCGCTCTTCCCGTCCTCATCATAGAGGTAGATGTCGAGCTCGAAGGTCGTTGCGAACTCGTCCAGGCTCGCTTCGATTAGGTCGCCGATGCGGACGACACCGATGGTGAAACCGAGCAGCGTGACCCGCCGCTCCTGCACGTTTTTCGGTGCCACGTCGCCGCCGTAGATCGGAATCACAGTCAGTATGGCGGCGTCGTCGGCGGCGCCGGGGAGCAGCGACACCTGCGGCGTGGCGATCATCTGACCGGTGTCGCGGGCGATGCCGAGAATGCGCCGGCTCTCGGGATCCGACGCCAGATCAAAACCAAGGATGTTCTCATTGCCTTCGAACGGTTCGACGAAGAACACCGGGAAATACTCGGGCCGCTGGGTCGCACGGGTGAACTCGCCGCCAGCATCGCGTTCGGTGATACTGAAGCCGTACAGGCCGTCGATTTCCGCCGTTCGCTCGTACGCGGTTCGCTCCTCGGACAACACACGCGGCACCCAACTCAGGGTCTGAATAGCCGGAAAACGAGGTAGATTGTTCTCAGCCAGCGAATAGAACTCCCAACGGTCGATTTGGTTGGATGCTGCCATGAAGGACGCGATCGAGTTGAAGACGTCGAGGTAACGATCGATCGCGGAGCTGACAGCTGCCGTATAGTGCGAGGCGGGCCGTTCGAAAGCGCGTTGGGCTCGCTGCGTGTAAACACTTTGCGTCAGGACGTAGCCGACGCCGGTGATGGCGGTGCCGACGACCAGGACTAGGATGATGGCGATACGGCCACGGAGCAGCTGATAGGTGCGTGCATGACCGGCGGCCACCGCACGGGCGCCGCGCCGAATACTGGGATGCCGGGCAAGCGGACCGAGGATACGGCGGCATGGACCAACCAACCGGCGATCCCCCCAACCCAAAACGGCCGCACCGAAGGTGATAAGGCGGGCGACACCTGGTGCCAGAGCGGCCAACCGGGGGCGCGTGCCTTCGCCCCGGCCGGAGGGATGCAAAAGCCGTCGAACCCGATCACACAGAAGGTGCCAGGTCGCCGCAAACTTTGGTGCTGGTGAACGCATGCCCGTTAACGTGGCTTGGAAACCACGGGAACATTTCAGCTTCTGGCAAATATTCCTTTAACCGTGCGGTTCTACGCGCGCTTTCCGGTGACAAGAGCGCCCGTCTCAAGGCTCTGTTAACCCTTCTGCTGTTAACCAACACCGATGGTTTCTCGCCTGCCCGGAGACTGCGGGATGTTGCGTGCGCGGCAGCCTTTGCGCGTCATTCGGTCCGCCGTTTTGGCGGGCGCCCTGATCGTTCTTGCCGGCTGCGTGATTTCGGAGGATTTCAGGCAGGCCCTCGATGAGTTCCGCGGGGGTGAAGCGCAAGCCGATGCGAGCGGCACGGCAGACACGGCCGCCGGTTCAACCGACCAGATCGTCGAAGCCGACCCTGACGCCGCCCAACCACCGACTGATGATGAGCCGGTCGCGGGGCAGCTGGTGTTGGCCACACAGAAGCTGCTGCTCCAGATGAGCTATGATCCTGGGCCGCTCGACGGTTTGCCGGGTCGCCAGACGCGGCAGGCCATCGAGGCCTTCCAGGCCGATACAGGGATGGCGGTTGATGGCGCCGTGACACCCGCGCTGGTCTTGGCGTTGGTCGACGCCAGCGTGAACGGTATCGTGGCCTCACCGGTGATCGCTGCTGAGGGTGAGCCGGCGCCCCGGTACAGCCCCGGCGACACCTACATCTACTCCGACAGCACGACCGCGACCGTAGTGCGGGTTGACAGCGACATCGTCGTCTGGCGGTCAGGCACTGGTGAGCGGGGCGCGGCTCACTGGAATTTCGTCCGGCCCGGCGCGACGTCACCGTTCGACCAGCCGCGTCTGCGCTATGACGTCGACGCAGCCGCGGACGAGATCTGGCCGTTGCAGCCAGGCAGGACGGTTTCTTTCACCGCCAAAGCGATCATTGCTCAGGCGAGTGTCGCCGCCGACGTGCCGTCGACCACGCAGACTTGGCAGTGCGGCGTTACCGGTGCGGAACCGGTGACGGTTGCCGCCGGCCGCTTCGGTGCCGTGCGTATCTCTTGCCAGACGTCAACGCCGGTTCCGGGCACGCCCGTCGAGCGGACGTGGTTCTATGCCCCGGAATTGCGGCATTATGTTCGTCTCGACGAACGGTTTGTCGCGTCCCAGCCGGTCAAGAGTGTTGAGTTGGTCGCCATCCGGCTGGAGGGCGTCGATTGGCCACCGGCGGCCCGGGCGGGGCTGCAGCGTGCCCTGCAGGCGGCCCTCGAGTCCGCGCCAAAGGGTGAGCGGATCGAGTGGAAAAGCTCTGCCGTCGAGACACGTGTCACGATTTCGCCGACCGCGGCGCGTCAAGACGCGACTTCGTATTGCAGAACGTTCGTACAGAAAGTCCGGCAACCCAGTGGTCAGACACGGATGTATCCTGGTCTCGCGTGCCGAGAGGCGTCGGGCGAGTGGGTTATTCCCGGTGCCGCGCCGACGGCGGCGCCCTCCTAGATCACCAATTTCCGCCACCAATGGCTGACTAGGTCCGAACTCAGGCATTTTTGTCGGACCAGTATCGCTTTCGGTAGAAAGAAAAACACTAAAAACCGCGCTATTTATGCCCTGACCAGCGGGAAAACCGGCTGGCGAGGGTAGGTGGCGTATGAGCGCGAAGATCCTCTTTGTCGATGACGATCCAAATATCCTGTCGTCGTTTCGGCGTCGGCTCGGCCGGCGGTATTATGTGACGACCGCGATGAGCGGCGAACAGGCGCTCGATGTTTTGGCCAATCAGGGGCCTTTTGCCGTGGTCGTGTGCGATGAGCGGATGCGGCGTGTGTCGGGTATCGACGTCCTCCAGGCCATTCGTGACGCTTCGCCGCATACAGCGCGCATCATGCTGACCGGCAATACCGACTGGCAGACAGAGGTTCGGGCCAAGAAGGACGCGGGCGTGTTCCGCTATTTTACCAAGCCGTGCCGCACCGAAGCTCTCGTGGATGCAATCAATGCCGGCGTGCATGAGTACCGAGAGAGTGAGGCGGAAGCCGTGGCCGGCGCCTCTGACGACGGCTCGCACCTTAAGCTGGTCTCCTAGCCGCTTCTAGCCAGGTTGCGCCGGCTGCGCAGGTTTGGCCTGGGCCGTATCGAAGCTCAACAGGTCACGGCCCAGTTCGAGCCGCAGATCCGTTGCCAAAGCGGAACTTTCACGCAGCTGGATCTTTATCGGCAAGATGGCGGCGAGTTTCTGCGCTTGTGCGCGGAGGCCAACACGATAGAAAATCGTTGTCGTTTCGTGTTCGAAATGATCGGCGTTCGTGATACGGCCGACCGTGAGGCCGTTACTGGTCAGATAGGCCCTCATCCTTGCGGCCATGCGGTTGCGGCCAGCACCGTTCGAAACTTCGATGACGGGGGGCGTTTGCTTTGCAGCGAGCTGCTGATCGAAGCCGATAAGGTCGGCGCCGAGGGTTAATTTCACGTCGGCGCGCTGTGCTGTGTTCCGTTTCACCTCGATTCCGGCCGGCAGCGCCTCACGGAGTGATGTGGCGGCGGCGCGTGCGCCCGAGCGATAGGTAATGCTGCTGGTTTGGTGATCGAAGGTGGCCGCGTTGGTGATCCAAGACACCTTGATACCGGTCTCAGACAAATGGTCGCTCATACGGGCGGCCATGTTGGACCGGCCGGTGCCATTGGCGACTTCGATCCGGGCTGTCCGGGGGTTCTGTCGGCCTTTGGCGCCGCGCGTCTGTGGGAGGCTGGCCTGCGCTACGCGGCGTTCGTGGCCGGCCTTCGTCTCTGGAATAGTTGACGTCTTCGCTAGGTGGGTTGTTCCGCCCGAAGCTTCTGCATAGAGGTGCTGGTCGAAGGCCAGCAAGTCGTTGCCAAGCCGTAATGATAGAGCGGTGCCCTGCTTATCATGCTGCTCGATGGCAAGTTGCGGCGCTGCGTGGGCCAGGGCCTCTCGCAAGGCTTCGGCCGCGGCTGCATGGCCGCTGCGGTAGTAAATGGTGCTCGTGCCGTAGGCGTGATGCGCTGCCTCTGACAGCCGCGCGACGGCCCAGCCCTGGTCCTGGAGATGGTCCCTCATGCGTTCGGCCATATGCAGCCGGTCGGCTCCATTGCTGATTTCGAGACGGACAGGCGTGTCTGCCGCCGGCCGAGATACGGGCACCGGATGGGGAATAGCATCGGCGGCCGCTCCTGGTCGTGACGGACGGACGCCCGGCGGTTGTGGCAACACGGGGGCTTTGCTCTTTGTTACCTGCGGCGCTACGACCTCGGGCGCAGGCGTTGCTGCTCCTGTCTTGGCCGACCGCGGTTCAGTCTCGATCTTCGCCACATGCGGCGTTGCGTCGATTTCGGGCGCAAGCGGCACCGCTTCGACTTCGGCCATGCGTGGTGTCGGCTCGACCTCGGACGTGCGCCGTGCCGCCTCGATCTCGGGTGTTTGTCGTGGCGTTTCGATGTCCGCGACGTGTGGCGCCGTTTCGACGTCGAGCGGAGCCACTATTGGTGCCTCCGGTGGCGAGGTCCGCATGGCCTGGACTCGGCCGGTCATGCGGCGGATTTGGGGTGTGGCCGGCTCTGAGGTCGGTTCTGCTGTGGCCGTTGCCTGGTCGGGCGGTGGCGCCAGGGCCAACTCCGCCGCCTGCAGATTGGCCGACAAGGTTTCGCTGTTGGCCGGGTCGGCGTGGCGGCTTGCATCGCGGAGATATACGATGGCGACGTCCGGCCGGCCCTGCAGCAGATAGGAATAGCCGATGTTGTTCAGGGTCTGGGTCGAGGCCGGATCGAGGGCGAGGGCTTTCCGATATTGGCGCTGGGCGAGATCGAACCGGCCAATTCGGTCGTAGGTGGCGCCGAGGGCATTGAGTGCACTTACGGAGCCGGGGTTTTGGTTAACAGCTTCGCTGAGCGCTTCGGCGGCCAAGCCATAGGCCCCGGCGGCGAAGGCCGACATGCCACGGTTATAAGCCGAATCGTTGCCGGTGGGCTGGAGATTGGCGCACGCCGAAAGCAGCAAGCCAATCGCCATCCCCCAGATCGAGAACCATCGGAGCCGGCACCGCATTATGGTTGTTTTTCCGCCACTTGTCAGACGCTTTAGGGGTGCCTTTAGCAGACATCATTTGCGTTAGCTTTAGGTTAAGGCGGCTGGCGGTATCACTGCGGAACCAGCTCTCTATCGCTGAAGACAGAGTGCTCGGGCGTGGCCGATTCGATAGAATAAGAACCCTGGTCCGGTCTCGCCTCCCGGAAGCATGTCTAGCGAGGAAGCCATGAACCGCCGTGTGCTGATTGTCGACGACGATGCCAATTTAATCGCCTCCCTGAAACGCCGGCTGGGTCGGCGCTTTCAGGTTTCGACCGCGCTCAGCGGCGAGGCGGGCCTGGAGTTGATGCAGGCGGAGGACCCGTTCGCGGTCGTTATCAGCGACCAGCGGATGACCCATATGGACGGCATTCGCTATTTGGCGGAAGTCAAGCGCCTCTATCCGGACTGCGTGCGCATGATGTTGACCGGTAATATCGATCTCAAAACAGCCGTTGACGCCATCAACGAAGCGGGCGCGTTCCGTTTTCTGACCAAACCGTGTGCCATCGAAGACCTGGTCCAGGCGATCGACGACGGATTGCAGGTGTTCAACAAAGGCGCCAAAGATAGTGATGCGGCGTTGCGCGCCGCCTGATGTTGCTCCACTAACACCCCTTTTGAGTCTTTTTCCGGACGGGGGTCGTAAATCGCCTCTATCTGGCCAAATTAGGCAGAGCAGTCGTTCGCTTTGTCCGCGAGGCCAGTCATGGAAGTCGCCAACGCACCTCATACGGCGGGATCGGACCCGTTACCGACCAGCCTCACGGCAGCGTGGCAGGAATGGTCACGCCTCTATGGCCGCGGTGGACCGTCATCGCCTCTCGCCACGCGGCGTAAGCGGCTCGAGCGTCTGTTGTTGTGTGAGCTGCCGGCGCGCGACGGTGACGAGCTGCGGTACCGAATCCTGGTGCTGCGGGAATGCTTGCTGAACGCAGAGGACGAAGGAGTGTCGCGGGCCGGCGCCGCCCTATTGGCCGACTTCGACCGGCTGCTCGGGACGGGTGAGCCTCAGGCCGAGGGGAAGCCGTCGGCAACGGATCGGCGTCAAACGGTGATCGCTCTGCTCATGGATCCGGAAAGATGCCGGTGGTCGAACCGCGAGATCGCCCGCCAGGTGGGCGTGTCGCCGCAAACGGTCGGAAACTGGCGCAAAAAGCTGTCCGATGGGGCGGAGGAGGAGACGGCACCCGAACGGGTTGTCCGGCGGGGCAAATCCGCCTACGCGATGGATACCCGGGGGATCGGTAGGGCCAAGCCCAAAGCGGTTGAGCAGCCGCCTAAACCCGCCGGTTTCATCACGCTGGCCCAAGCGATCCGCGAGTATTTCGCAAAACATGCCGACCCGGATGTGTTGGCCCGCACCTTGCGCGAGGCCAGTATCGCGACGGACCAGCGATTGCGGCGCTGGCGGGACGCGGATGGGCAGATCCAGACCTTGTATCCGGTGTCGGTCGTCGAAAGCTGCGCCCGGCGGTATGCGGACCGGGACCTGCGGCGGCCCTGATCGCTTGACATGCGCTGGCCCGGCGTGCGCTGTTCCGCGACTAATTCCTCTCACATGAGGCGAGCATGAGCGCACGGGTGGCCGTGCACGAACTCGACAAGCTAAGCGCTGCGCAGCGCGCGACACTCCTGCGCCGCACCGAGTCCGATTTGTCATCATATGTGAGTGCCGTCGGCCCGATCATCGATGCCGTGCGCGATCGGGGTGATGTCGCGCTGATTGAGTTCGCCCGCACTTACGACGGCGCGACTGTGGCCCCTGACGCGATCAAGGTCAGCGCGGCGGATTTTGACCGCGCTCTTGCCGCAACGGAACGCAATGTTATCGAGGCGATCGAATACGGGATCGACGGCATCCGGCGGTTTCACCAGGCACAAATGCCACAGCAGATGTGGATGCAGGAAGTGCATCCGGGCGCGTTCGCGGGAGAGCGGACGACGGCAATTCCCTCCGTGGCCTGTTACGTGCCGCGCGGCAAAGGCTCGTTTCCGTCCGTGGCGATGATGACGACGACACCGGCCGTGGTCGCCGGTGTCGGCCGCATCATAATCATTACGCCGCCCGGACCGGACGGTGAGGTCGATGCCGGAACCCTGGTGGCGGCAAAACTGGCGGGTGTCTCGGAAGTCTACAAGTGCGGCGGGGCGCAAGCGATCGCTGCGGTTGCGTATGGCACCGAAACGGTGCCGCGCGTGCTGAAGGTTGTTGGGCCCGGCAGTCCGTGGGTCGCGGCCGCGCAGCGCCTCTTGGCGGACCGGATCGAGCCGGGTATTCCGGCCGGGCCGAGCGAATCTATCGTCCTGGCCGACGGCAGCGCCGATGGCCGGATCGCCGCCCTCGACCTGATTGTCGAATCGGAGCATGGGCCCGATTCCTCGGCCTTTCTGGTCACGGACAATGCGGATGTCGCGGCCACGGCGCGCTCGGCGATTCCCGAGTTTTGGGCCGACATGGGGCCGCAGCGCGTGGCCTTTTCGTCGGCCGTTCTCGGTGGGGATTCCGGCGGCGTCGTGCTGGCGCCTGACCTCGATGCGGCCATCGCCTTCGTCAACGACTACGCGCCGGAGCACCTGGAAATCCTCAGCGAGGAGCCGTTGTCGCTGTTCGGCCGGATCGAGCACGCGGGCGAGGTCTTGTTGGGCGAGCACACGCCCTTCCCCCTCGGTAATTTCGTGCTCGGCCCGAATGCGGTGCTGCCGACGGCGGGCGCGGCCAAGACCCGCTCCGCGCTATCGGTCCACGATTTTCAGAAGCGCACGTCGATCGGCATGGTGACGCAAGTCGGCTATCCGGCGCTGGCCAAACACGCCAACGCCCTGGCCACCTACGAAGGCTTCGACGGCCACGCCAATGCGGTGTCGGGCCGGCGCGACGAAGTCCGTCGGCGCCGCTAGAGCTGTCGTTGGTCGGTCAGAGGCAGGAGCCAATCGCACTCCGCGTTGCCCAGGCTACGGCCCATCTCGAGGAAGCCGCGCAGCTTCTCTTGGTCGAGCAGCGCACCTGCGTCGAGCAACTTGTCGACAACCGCTGCTCCCATAGCGTCGCGCTCAGCGCACACGCGATACATCCACTGGTCGAGCAGCGTGGTGCCATGGGCGTCGGCGACATCGACCGCCGCGCCATGGGCGATGAGTGCGTGAATGATTGGCGTGACGGCGGCCGGCTCCGGACTTAGGCCGAGCGCGCGGCGTACCGCCGGATCGGCTATGCGAGCGGTGCCCATGATGGGCGGGCCTTGTTCGCTGTGGCCCAAATTGGGGTCGGCGCCCTGGTCCAACAACACCTGGACGGCGTCGAATTGGCCAAAGGCGACTGCATTGTGCAGCGGCACCTCGCCGAAGTGACTCAGGGTGTTGGGGTCGGCGCCGGCGGCGATCAGCCGGTCGACGAGATTGGCGTTGCCTTGCAACGCGGCGGCGTGCAGCGCTGTGGCGCCACTGGTGTGTGAGCGGGCGTCCAGCTGGGCGCCGGCATCAATCAAGAGTGCGGCGGATTGCGTCGCGTTGAGGCGCGCCGCCAGGTGGAGGAGCGGTGAGCCGCCGAAACGCCCACCCGGGGCGACGGCATCGATGTCGCCGCCTTCGGCGATGAACCGGGCGACGGCGGCTTCGTCGTCGCGCTCGATGGCCGCGACAATACCGGTCAAGTCGGCGGCCGTGGCGTTGGCGGAAAGAAGGGCGACCGCCGCGGCGATGAGTACGCTTCGCATGCCTTGCTCCTTGGAGTCTCCTCGCCAACTCTAGGGCCGTGGCTCGCCGGCCGGCAGGCATGCGTCGGCGATATGTCCTTTGGACCGACGGAATTGCACGCGGCGTGCCGTGGAAGAGGACATTGGCTTGTCATGCGAAGGGATATACGGGATGCGTGTATTAACCATAGGTCTGGCCGCTGCCGTGGCGCTGCTTTCGGCAACGCCGGATGTTCTGGCCCAGGGGTCAGGCGACCGGGAAAGCCGGCGAGCGGAACGCTTCATTGATTTGCTCGATACCGATGGCGACGGGGCCGTCAGCAAGACCGAGATCGCGGAGGAATACGAACGACTGTTCGGCGCCGCGGATATCGATGGTGACGGCAACCTCTCGCCGGACGAGTTTCGTCGGCGCGGGCGCCTTTTTCAGGCGGTCGGTGCCGTGACCTTTTTTGATATGCTGGACGCCGATAGCGACCAACAACTGACGATTGATGAGATCACCGCGCCAAGTGCGCGCTGGGTCACGCGGTATGACCAAAACGATGACAATGCGCTGGACAGGGACGAGTTCCCGACTAGCGGAAGGCGCGGCCGGTAGCAGCGCCGGCACCGATGCCGGCGGCTGAGCCGCGTGATGATGTGCTGGTGCGCCGGATCGGGAGAGGCGACCGGCGCGCCTGGACCGTATTGGTCGACCTGCACGCGGTGCCGTTACAGCGATATGCTTGGCGGATCCTTGGCGATCGGGCCGAGGCGGAAGACGTGGTGCAAGACGCGATGATGCGGCTGCTCGATAAAGTACCGACGTGGGAACCAGGGAAGGCCAAGTTGCGGACGTGGCTGTATCGAGTCACGACGAATTTGTGCATTGACCGGAAGCGGCGCAAACGTCCGGAGTCGCTCGACAATCAACCGGATGTCACCGATCCGGTCAGTGGCGACCGGCTGTCTGCGCAGTTCGACGTGACGCGCAAAGTCAAAGCGGCGTTGGCGGCGTTGCCGTCGCGCCAGCGCGTTGCCGTGACACTCGTTCACTACGAGGGCTTTTCGCAGATGGAGGGCGCGGCGATGCTGGATGTCAGTGTCGATGCGTTTGAGTCGCTGCTGGCACGTGGGCGGCGCGGTTTGCGGGCTATGCTTGCGGACGTGGCCGAGGATCTGATGATGGAGTCGGCGTGATGCAAGATAGGCTTGACGAACTGCTGAAATCGGTTGTGCCGCCCGACGCGGATCCTGTCTTTGTCGAGCGGCTCCGGTGGCTGCCCCTGCCGGCCCGACGCCGTTCTTTTTCCGTTTGGGAATGGTTGGCGTATCTGGTGCCATTGCCGGCCGCGGCTGCTGTGGCGGGGTTCGCCTTCGGTGTGTTAACCACTTCGGCGCCGCTGCCAAACCGACAAGCGATCGCCTTTACCGAGTTGGTCGGTGGCCGCGCCGATGCAGTCGCCGTTGAATTGATGGAAGATATTCTATGGCCTTACGACAGTCCCATTACCTTGGCATCCTACTGAGCCTGTCGCTGGCCGCGAACCTGTTCGCGGCGGGTGCGGTCGTCGGCGGCGCGTTCGCCGAGCGCGAGACCGGCCGGCAGGACGACATCGCGGGTGCCGGTTTCTCTGGTCTGGTGGCGGCGCTGCCGGACAGTGTGCGTGACGAAGCGCAAACGGCGTTGGCCGTACGGGAAGCCGATATGCGCCTTCGTCTGGAAGCGTTGCGGGAGGCGCGTGCCGCGGCGGAAGTTGCACTTATCGCCGATCCATTCTTCGCCGACTCATTTGACGCCGGTCTGGCGGAGGTGCGGGCGCTGGGCAGTGACGTCCAGGCGGCCTTGCACGAGGTCGTGATCGAGATGGCCGAGGGCCTTGACGAGGCGGATCGGGCCGCCTTGGCAGAGTTGCTGTTTGCCGGATCGGGCGAACTGCGGCTGTCTGGACGAACGGAGACCACGATGTTGGCCGACTTGGCGCTGTCACAGCGACGCTAGCGGCCTTGCCTCCTGGGTCTGTGGGCCGGCGTTGCGGAGGTCGGCGACGAATTCCGCGAAGGCAGAGCTCAACGCTCGATTCAAGGCGATCACGGCTGCTTTGACCGTTGTTCCATCACTCTCCGCTTGGGCCAGGTAGCTGCGCGATGTGACGAGTTGCGTAGCGGCCGTGTCGACCACGGCGAGTTCCAGCTCGACCAAGACGCGGCCGGGTTCGGCCAGTATCTGTTCGAGCCGTTTGACCCGGCCCACAATCTCAAAATCCGCCGGCACGCGTAGGTCTGGGGTAACGACGGCTTCGGCGATGTGGCCGGCCCGTAAATAGGCGATCAGCGCCGATTGCAACATCCGCGGCGGCGCTTCGTTCCAGTAATGATAGTCGTGTTGCCGCATCTGGTGAAGCTGGCCGGCGGTGGTGAATAACACCGGCCGTTCCTGGAGAAGCCCGGATCCAGTCAGCGGGTGGACCAACACGGTCCCCGGCAGAAGCGCCGCCGTCTCGACGGTGGGCGATGGCACCGCGATGCGATAGTAGTTATCGGGCGGTACCGCCGGTGCGCCGCCGCATCCGGCCAGCAGCACCGGGATCAGAACGGCGAAGATCCGAAAGCGAGTCATTGCGGCACGGGCCCGGCGGCCGTCTCGATGTCGGAACGGGGGCGGCCGTTCAGCAGCAGGCCCGGGTTTTGCCTGATAAGGCGGCTGAACTCGCTCATGTTGCGTGCGGTGCCCTGCAGATTGTGGACGATGCCGTCGATGTTCTGGCTCACAGTGCGCAGCGCGTAACGGGCGTCGTCGAGGGTGCTGTCGAGAGTGTCCGCATTGCTATCGATCAGCTCGTTGACGGTCAGCATGATTTGCTGCAGGTCGCTGGCCGAGCTTTGTAGATCAGTTGTCATCGCGGCGAAGTTCAGGCTGCCGAGTTCGACGTTGTGAAGGATCTGCTGCATGAGCTCGCGATTATCCGGCGACAACAAGCTCTCGACCGTGGCCGCGCTGTTGTTGAGGCGGGCGGTCAGTTCCTCCAGGTTGCCGGCGATGTTTGGCGCGGCGCGATCCAGATTGTCGGCAAGATCGCGAATGGATGCAGCGGTCTGGGTAACATCGCCGGCCAGGAGCTGATTGATCTGCGCCATCGCTTGGCGCAGGTCGAGGATCAGCGGTTGTAGGCCGTCCTGGTTCAACGTCGACAACTCGCCCGCCATCGACCGCATGGTTGCGAACATGTCGTTCGGCGCAGCGGTGGCGATTTCGGCGCCAGGCGATAGTGGCGTGTCGGCGCGCCCGGCCTGGATGTCCAGGGTCTTGGCAGCGAGCAGATTCGGCGCCGTGATGCGGGCGATGCTGTCGGACGGAATGCGCCAGTCGCGTTGCACAGTCAGTTCGATCCGGAAGCGCATGCGTCCCTCATCGGCGAACGGCGTGACATGGACGACCTGGCCGATGGGAAAACCTTCGTAGCGGACCTGGGTGCCGAAATTCAGATCGGCGACGTTGTCCATGACGACATGATAGGAATCGGTCGGCCCGGTGCGGCCGCTGACGAGGGCGAGACCGGCAACGGCCGCGACGACCATCGCCAGGACGAAACTGCCGACAAGGATGTAGTTCAGCCGTCTGCTACGCATGGGCGGTCAACCGTTCGAGATAGGCGTGGGGATCGACCGGCGTCTGATCGGCCTGCCGATTGATTAGGCTTTGGATACGCGGGTTTTTGTTCTTGCGGATCGCTGCCGGCGTGTCGGTTGCTAGGATGTGCCCGTGATCGAGAATCGTCATGCGGTCGGCGATCTTAAAGGCGCTGTCGATTTCATGGGTTACGACAATGATCGAGATGCCCATCGCGTCGCGGAGATGCAGGATCAGTTCGTCGAGGGCGGACGAAACCACGGGATCGAGCCCGGCCGACGGCTCGTCAAAGAAAAGCAGTTTCGGGTCCATGATGATGGCACGAGCGACCGCGGCGCGTTTCAACATGCCACCCGACAACTCGGCAGGCATCAGGTCGGCTGCGTGGGCCAAGCTGACGATCTCGAGTTTCATGCGCGCCATGATGTCCATGGTGCGTTCGTCGGCCTGCGAGAGCTCACGCAGCGGCAGTTTGATGTTTTCGGCGACCGACAGTGAACTGAACAGGGCGCCGCCTTGGAACGCGACTCCCATCTTGCGGCGCAGGGCCGCCATGGCCGAACTGCTCAGCGACGTGAGGTCTTCGCCAAGCAAACGAACCGAACCGCTGGTCGGACTTTCGAGACCCAGCAGATGGCGCAACAGCGTGCTCTTGCCGGAGCCGCTGCCACCCATGATGACCATGATTTCGCCGGGACCGACGTCGACGGCAACATCAAACAAGACCTGCCGTTCGCCATAGTGTGCGTTGAGGCTGCGGACTTCGACAACTGGCTGGGGGGTGAGCCTATTCATTGGTTGAGTACCAGCGCAAACAGCATGTCGGCGATGACGATCGCCGTGATCCCCTGCACCACGGCACGCGTCGTAGCGCGGCCGACGCCTTCGGCGCCGCCCGTGACTTGGATGCCGTTGACGACGCCGACCAGCACGATCAGGACGGCGAACAAGGCACTCTTGCCGATGCCGTGCAGCAGGTCACCGGGCGTGAGGATCGTGATGGTCGCGCCGACAAATGCCGCAAACGACGTGTCCAGGGTGGCACTGACAAAGACGCCGGCTGCGGCAATGGCGGCGATGCCGGCCCAGATTGTCAACGCGGGCAGCATGACAAGCATGCCGATGAGCACAGGAGCGACGAGGAAGCGCACCGGGTTGATGCCCATGACCTGAAGGGCATCGACCTCTTGGTTGACTTTCATCGTGCTGAGCCGCGCGGCCAGCGCCGAACCGGACCGGCCGGCGATGAGAATGCCGATGATCAGCGGCGCAAACTCGCGGGTGACGGATAGGGCAATGCCGATATAGGCAAATGACTGCGCGCCAAACAGGCCGAGAGTGTAAAGGCTCTGAATGGCGAGCATCAGGCCGATCGTGATGGACAGCAGTGTGGCAATGGGGATGGCGTCGATGCCGATCTGAATCATCTGGCCGACCGTCGCGCGCAGGCGCACAGGCTGTTGGCGGCGCGGGCCGAACAAGAGCCAAAAGAGGCTCTCGCCGAGAAGAGCGGCCGCCAGGCCGACCTCGTCGATGCCGCGAACCGTCGTGCGGCCTAGTGATTCGGTGAGCCGCAACACGCTCAGCTCTGTTGTAGGGCGGTGTCGAGGTCGTCGTACAGAACGAACACGGTGTCGAGGCGGGCCAGCTTGAGAACGCGTTTTGCCTGATCGCTAACGGACACCAGCTCGAAGCGCAGCCCTTTAGTCTTGGATGCTTGCAGGGCCTCGATCAGGTTCGCGATGCCAGAGCTGTCGATGTAGCTCACCGCCGACAGGTCGACGAGCATGTCTTTGCCCTGCTCAACGCTATTGAGTAGCAAACGCCGCACCCCGGGCGCCCGCTCGAGGTCGATCTCGCCCTGCAGGGCGACGACATTGCGGCCGCCATGCTCCTGTAATTCGCTGGTCATGTGTAGCTGCCCGTATGTTTGATCATCTCCAGGATGTTGCCCGGCTCGTCAGGTATCGTCTGATAGACGGCCGCGTCCATTGCCTGGTTGATGAAGTGAATGCCCAAACCGCCCGGACGGATGTCGTCGAGATCGCGGGAGACGAGATGTTCCGCCTCGACATCCGGCGCATAGTCGCGCAGGCGGAAGCGGACCGCGTCGATTTGCCGGTATATGCCGAGCACAATGTCACCACCGTTCTTGTTGCCGTAACCGTGCACGATGATGTTTTGGCAAGCTTCATCGACGGCGAGCACGATGTCCTGGAGCGCCGGTTCCTCGAAGCCGCATTTGTGGGCCGCGGTACGCACGGTGTTGCGCACGAGGCTGAGCCGATCCACAACGGCCGGAAACCTGATCTCCATCAGCAGTTCCGGCGCAGTGGCGTTGCGAAAAACGTTGGTTGTCATGATTGTCCGCCTGTCGGGCTGTCGTCGATTGCTAATACGGTCAGATCGTCGCGGGCCTCCCAGCCGGCGCCGTCGAGTTCGGCCAGCAGAGTCACGAGACGGTCGTGCTGGGTTTTTTCGGGCATGCTTTCGAGAAGCTGGACCAGCCCTTCGACCCCGAGGTCCTCGCCCTTGCTGTAACGGAACTCGGTGAGGCCGTCGCTGAACACATAGAACTCGCCGCCGCCAAGGGCGACTTCGACGGTCTTGGGCCGCAGGTCGGGCAAGATTCCCAAGGGCGGTACGTCGGCAGGAAACGTGCGGTAGCTGCGGTCGGGGTAGCGCACCATCGGCGGCTCATGACCGGCGTTGGCTAGGCGCATTAGTCCGGTGCTGCTTTCGTAGACCCCCGCCACCATGGTCACGAACATGCCGCGGCTCGCGGTCTCGCAGATCTCCTCGTTGATGCGCCGGAGCAGCTCGGTCGGATCGCCGATCGTCTTAGCGAGGCAGCGGAACAGGCTCGCGGCTTTGGCCATCAACATGGCCGACTTGATGCCCTTGCCGGACACGTCGCCCAGGGCGAACGGGATGCGGCCACTCGGCAGGGTGAAGAAGTCAAAGAAATCGCCCGACACCTCATAAACCGGCCGGTTCAGACCGAAGACCGGCGCACCGGGAATCGGCTTGGGTAGCAGGCTGCGCTGAAGCTCGGCGGCGACCTCGAGCTCTTGTCGCAGACCGGAGTCGTTGTGCAGCCGCGCCGACAAGTTGCGGGCCTCGATCGCCCAAGCAAGGTGCCCGGCCAAAGCTTCGAGCAGCGGGGCGTCGGCAGCTGATCGGCGGGCTTGGGCGAGCACCAACAAGCCCAGCTGGCGGTCCATGGCGTTGATGGGGATATGCAGGCTGTCCGGCGTTTCTTCCGGTGGGCGCAGCGGCAGCTCGATCGGGCCGACATGGGTGCGGCGGGCCAGCGTAACACCATCGCGGGCCGGCTCGTAAAGCGCGCCGCCCAAGGCGCCGAAATGGCCGACGAGACGGGCGAGCGCGACGCTGAGGCCCGCATCAATGCCCGGCGTCAGGTCGCAGGCAAGCTGCGCCAGCAGTGCGAGCTGTGGCGGGGCGGGCGGCGGCTGGTCAACCGCGATCGGCGCCGAACTTTGTTGCATCGGTTAAAGCGCTGATTTGTCAGGGCTTATCCTAGGCGGCGAATGGTTAAGCGAGGGTTGGCGCCGTGGCGCCGCCCGGGCGGCCAATGCGGCCGGCGGCTGATCAGGTGGCGCTGGCGGGCAGCTGAAACGTAAAGGTGGCGCCGGCGCCGGGCTCGCTCGATACGTTCAAGGGACTGCCGTGCAGTTCGAGGATGCGCTTGGCAATCGCGAGGCCGAGGCCGGTGCCTTCGGCGGCCGTTCCAGCCCGTTGTTTGGCGCGGTAGAACCGGTCGAAGATGTGGGGCTGCTCGGTCACCGGAATGCCGCAGCCCGTATCGGTAATCGAGGTCTCGACGACATCCTTTCGCGGCTTGAGAGTGAGGCTGAGCGTGCCGCCGGCCGGCGTGTATTTGATGGCGTTGTCGATCAGGTTGTCAAAGACCCGCTCGATCAGGCCGATATCGCCCGAGACGAAGGGGGCGTCGACCGGAATGTCGGTGTTAAGGCTGAGGCCCTTCTGCTCGATTTCCAGACGGAATTTCTGGGCAACGTCCTGGGCCAGCTCGGCCACCGAGAAGGGCTCGGGCTCGAGGGACGGATCGGGCTGGTCGAGGCGGGCCAGCTGGAACAGTTCGTCGGTCAGACGGCTGAGGTGGCGGCTGTGTTTCGCGGCGAGTTCCAGATAGTGGCGGCGTTGGTCCGCGGAGAGGCTGCCGTCCTTGATCTGCAGCGTTTCCAGATAGCCCTGTAACGAGGCCATCGGCGTACGCAGATCATGGGAGATGTTGGCCATGAGTTCGCGGCGCGCCGTATCGGCTTCCTGCAACTGTCCAATTTGGTCGGCGATGCGTTCTGACATATGTTCGAACGTCTCGCCGAGGCGATCGATCTCGTCCCCGCGGTCGCGGCGCCATGACAACAGAGCGCTCGGTTGGCGGAGGTCGCTCGCACGGAAATCGTCCATGACCTTGGCGAGGTAGCGCAGCCGGCGGGTGAGCCAGTTGAACGAACCGAAGCCGGCCAAAAGCGACAGAAGCACGGCGGCGACGGCGAGGCCGGCGCCGAGACGCATGACAAAGCTCGCCTGGAAGAGCTCCACGACGGAGTCGTGCTCCTCGCCGCCGAGAACGACGTAGAGATAACCTTGGAGTTCGCCGGCGCTGAGGAGTGGTGCGGCAGAGAAGACCTTGCTTCGGCCCTTGTCGCGCGGATCGTCCGCGCGGATTGGCAGTGGCTGACCGGCGCTGAGGAAGGCCTCGATCGGGGCCAGGCCGACGTTTTCGCGTTTGACCCGGCCCGGCGGTGCAGAAAAGGCCATGATCCGGCCTTCAGGGTCGAGCAGGTAGATCTCGATGCTTGGGTTGATGTGCATCAGCCGGTCGAAGGCGTCCTTAAAGGCGTCCTGGTTGATGTCGTGGCCGCGCATCAGCCACGGGGTGTCGGCGACGACATCGGCGGCCAGTGTGCGCCCGAGGCTTTGGTTGACCTCCTGGAACTGCAGGCGAGTGACGAAAAGGCTCAGTCCGACAAAGACGGTGCTGATCATCAAGATCAGCAGCAACATCGCGGCGGCCAGGCGGGCGGAGAGGGTCCGCAGCATGGGGTCAGGCGGCGAGGCGGTCGTTAAACTTGTAACCGACACCCCAGACGGTCACGACATATTTCGGCTGGGCCGGATCCGCTTCGATTTTGGCGCGCAACCGGTTGATGTGGGAGTTCACCGTATGCTCGTAGTTGGCGTGGCCATAACCCCAAATGAGGTCGAGTAATTGGGCCCGGGTGTAGACCCGGCCGGGGTGCCGGGCGAACTGCTCCAGCAGGTCAAATTCCTTGGCCGTCAAGCCGACGGGTTGATCGCCAAGGGACACTGTCCTTTTCTTGGTGTTGATCGATAGGTCGCCAATATCGATCATGCCGGCTTCGGCGACTTTGCCGCTGAGATTGTCGACCCGACGGAAGATGGCCTTCACCCGGGCGCGTAGCTCATGCACGCTGAACGGCTTGGTCAGATAGTCATCGGCGCCCAGCTCCAGCCCGGTCACGCGGTCCATCTCGGACGATTTGGCCGTCAGCATCAGGATCGGTGTGTACTCGGCATCGCGGCGCAGGCGGCGACAGACCTCCAAACCGCCAAGTCCCGGGAGCATGAGATCCAAGACGATCAGATCGAAACCGCCGGTCAGCGCCAGATCCAGGCCGGTTTCGCCGTCGGCTGCTTGCGTGACCTTGCAATCGATGTCGCGGAGGTGAAGGGCGATCAACTCCGAGATGTCGTGGTTGTCTTCGATTACCAAAACGTGGCGCATGCTAGCTCCGTCACCCTGCAGACCGCGCAGGTTAAGACCGACGCGTCACGAAAGCGTCACACCCGGCTGCGCTACCAGGTCAGGGCCGATTTCGGCTTTTCTTCCTCGGCGGATAGTTTGGTGTAGAGCTTCCACTCGTCAACCGGCATGTAGCGCGGCGCAAGAAAGCGATAGGTTTCGCGCAGGATTTCCGGGATCTTCGGCGACCGCTGGGCGTCTTGGTGCCGCCAAGTCTCGAAGATGTCCTCCCAGGCCATGAGCTGACGGAAGAGGAGATCGCGGGCCTTGCGGATATAGGCGACCTGGGCGTCGATGTTCTTGAGCACCGCCATGACTTCGCCAGTGTTGGCGTCGGTCTGCGCGAAGGTGTCCTCAAAACCGTCGACCGCGACCTTCATCAGCCGAGCGACCCGGTCGGCGATGTCGAAGACGCTTTGCTCGTGCGCATAGAGCTTGCGCAGCGCTTGGATCTTTTCGTGGATCTCTAAAACTCGGGCGTACATATCGCGTAGCGCTTCGATATGCGCGAGCTCCTTGGCGAGCATTTCGACGAGAGCGATGACCTTTTCGCGGTCATCGCCGAAACCCAGCTTCTGCGCAGCTTCCTTGAACGCGTTGCTGACCTTGTCCTTTGTCGTTGGATCCTCGGCGATTTGCAGCAGCGCGTCAGGGTCCGTGATGAGCGTTTCGCCGCCGGAGAGCCAGGTGACCAACTGCATGTTCAGGCGCTGTTTGGCGATCTCGATATGTCGCTCACTGACCTCCCAGGATGGCTCGCCGGTCAGCACCTCCTTG
>CAJICA010000174.1_pt1 | contig 35316 bp, 36 predicted proteins | sample 9199501 | NCBI WGS metagenome assembly CAJICA01 (sample SAMEA7708319, study PRJEB35096) | sediment metagenome | biome: marine neritic benthic zone biome [ENVO:01000025]; feature: sediment [ENVO:00002007]; material: shallow marine sediment [ENVO:03000034] sea grass bed [ENVO_01000059] ... | reverse complement strand
TTGTAGTGGTGCTCCAGGGCCGGTTGAACGGCGAAGCCCTTCACACGGTTGTTCGTGGTCACGAACACCGAACGCCAGAACGGCTGAATCATGATCGCATCGTCCTGCATCATCCGCTCCAGCTGCTCAACCAGCCTGCGCCGCTCGTCGACGTCGATCGTTGAGCTGGCCAGGTCGAGCACGCGGTCGAACTCCGGATTGGCGTAGGACGCCTCGTTCCACACCGCGCCAGTCCGGTAGCCGACGTTCAGAACTTGTGTCGCCAAGGGCCGGTGCGTCCAACTGGTCAAGCTGAACGGCCAGTTCTGCCAATCCGGCCAATAGATCTCGCCTGGCGCGATCCGCAGATTGATGTTGATGCCGGCCGGCTTGAGCATCTCAGCGATCGCCTGACAGGTGCTCGATTCCCACTGCGGGGCGTTGACACAGACCATTTCCAGGTCGATCCCGTTCGGGAAACCCGCGTCCGCCAACAACTTCTTGGCGAGGTCATAGTCCTGCTTCTGCCGCGGCAAGGGTGCATAGGCCGGGTGCGCCGGCGACACGTGATGGTTTTCGCCGGCAACGCCGAGATCCTGGTAGGCGACGCTTAGCAGCCGCGCATTGTCGACCGAAGCCAGAACGGCGCGCCGTACGTTGATGTTGTCGAACGGCGCCTCGGTTACCTTCATCCGCGCGACCCCGGTTTGCGCAGTTTTCGCGTCGTGAACGGTGATGCCCGGAATCTGCCGCATCGCCGGAATCTGCTCGACGCTGGTCACATGATTGATGTCGATCTGATCCGAGGCAAAGGCCGCGATTTCGCCACTCGGATCGTTCGCCGGGCCGTCGATGTAGGTGATTTGATCCAGATAAACCGGACCGGTCCAATGCTGCTCGGAACGACGCCGGAATACGGCCCGTTCCCCGACCGCAAACTCGGTGAGTTCGAAGGGCCCAGTGCCGACCGGGTTCTTCGACAGATCGCCGCCCTCTTCGGTGAAGCGCCGGTGGGCGATCAGCGCCGGATAGTCGCCGAAACTCTCCGGAATCGCCAACTCGCCGTTGCTGAGATGCAGGCGAACCGTGTGCTCATCGACCTTCTCCACGGCGCCCGAGCGGCCAACCTGGCTCTGTACATCCTTACCGTCGGCACCCTTGGTTGTAACCGTGTCGGTCAGCCCGGCAAACCTGCTGATGTTCGAGGAGCCCGTCGACGGGTCGAGCCAGCGCTCGAAATTGGCCACGATATCGTCCGCATTGAAGTCGTCGCCGTTCGACCAGGTCACGCCCCTGCGCAGGTTCAATGTCCAGGTCTTTAGATCCTCGGATGGCGACCAACTCTCGACGAGATAGGGTTTCGTCACGCCGTCGGTGCCGACCTGCGCCATCGGCTCCAGGAACTGCCGCGCCTGATTGCCCGTTTCTGACCATTCCGATCGCGACGGGTCATCGAGCGGCTTGACGAACATGGAGACCCGCAGGTTACCGCCGCTTTTCGGCGTTCCTTGGGCGGCGGCTGAGCGCACCAGCGGCGCGCCGGTTATCTTGTCGGCCAGCGCATAAGCGGCCGCGGCCGACACACCGAGCAAGGTCGTCGTTCGCAGAAAGTCCCGCCTCCCGATTTTGCCTTTTCGCAGATCTTCAGCCAGTTCGGGAACCGCTGGATGAAGTTCTTCGGATTTCCACCACGGTGCATCAGACATCGCTATGCCTTCCTAACGTCGATTTGGTGAACTGCCGAGAACACGCGCAAGACAAACTAAGAGAAAGCCGTGTCGCGTCACTTGGCAGCGCGCCACAATTAGTGGGCTTTCTCGGACTCTATACTAGCGCCAGTGTCCCCTGGGCTCGTTAAACTTGCGCTCTATTTGACCTTTAAGATCTGACAACGATTATTGGTTGGCACTCGTGGCATGTCAACCAAGGTCCCGGGACAGCCGGCCGGCAGCGGCTACCCCGCCACCAGCGTTTCAATCACAATTTCGTTCGTCAGCGTTCGGTGGACCGGGCATTTGTCGGCGATTTCCAACAACCGTTGCCGGGTCTCTGTGTCCAGCGCACCGCGCAGTTCGACGGTGCGCTCGATCCGATCGATCTTGCCGACCTCCGTTTCGCAGGCCTCGCAGTCGGCGGCATGGATCTTCGCGTGGCGCAGTTGAACGGCAACGTCGTCGAGGGGGATGTTCTTGCGCCGCGCGTACATGCGCACGGTCATCGCGGTGCAGGCACCCAGCCCGGCCAGCAACAGATCGTACGGTGTGGGGCCGCTATCGCCGCCGCCGACACTTTCCGGTTCGTCCGCGCGCAAATGATGCGGCCCGGCAGCGATACTCTGCGCGAACGGATTCTCGTGGGTCTCGACGACCGATACCTGGCCTTCCTGAGCCGTGGCGCGCGGCACCTCGGCCACCGGCACATACCGGCTCGCCCAGCCGGCAATGACATTCGCGGCATACTCCGCGTCCGCGCGCCGGGTCAGCAGATGGTCGGCGTCGTCCAGCGATACGAAGCTCTTCGGATGCCGCGCCGCTTGGAAGATCCGGGCCGCGTTGTCGATGCCCACCGTATCGTCGCGCGGACTGTGCAGCACTAGCAGCGCCCGCCGCAGGCCGGCGATGTCCTCGGCCAGACGCTGGCCGCGAATATCCTCGATGAACTGTTGGCGGATCGTGAACGGCCGGCCAGCCAAATTCACGTGCGCCTCGCCCTGCGCTTCGATTTCGTCGAGGGACTCCGCGAATAGATGTGACACGTGCTCAGGGTCGGCCGGCGCCGCAATCGTTGCGACGGCGCGCAGGCTGGCGATCCGCGGAGCGGCCGCCAGCACGGCCGCACCGCCCAGGCTATGGCCGACCAGGACCGAGGGCGCCATATCGCGCGAGCGCAAATAATCGGCGGCGGCCACCAGGTCCTGAACGTTGGAGCTGAAGTTCGTATTGGCGAACTCACCTTCGCTGTGGCCGAGACCAGTAAAGTCGAAGCGAAACACCGCGAACCCGGCCTCGTTCAGCGTACGTGCAATGCGGGACGCCGCGAAAATGTCCTTCGTACAGGTGAAACAGTGCGCGAACAGCACTGAGGCACGCGGGACGCCGATCGGCAGATCGAGCCGAGCCGCGAGCATCTCGCCGGACGCCCCCTGGAATGTGACCTTTTCGGATGGCATGCCCATCTCCCATACGTTGAAGCGTTCAGACTGTAGAACGCGAATATCCCGATTTCGAGCAGTGCGAAGAAATCGGCTCTGGCTCAATACTGGTTCGGAGCAGACGGTTGTGGTTGATGAGCCCTCACCCGAACAGGAAAGACTGCACACGTATGGACAACGACCTCGAGATCATCGAGCGGATGACCGCCTACCAAGGCTACTTCCGGATCGACCGCTACCGCTTACGCCATCGGCTGTTCGCCGGCGGCGCCAGCAAACCGATCGTTCGGGAACTGCTGGAGCGCGGTCAATCCGTGGCCGTCCTCCCCTACGATCCGGCACGCGATGAGGTCGTTTTGATCGAGCAGTTCCGGATCGGGGCGCATGCCGCCGGCCGCAGCCCATGGTTGATCGAAATCGTCGCGGGAATGATGGAACCCGGCGAAGCGGCAGACGTCGTCGCCCGCCGTGAAACCCAAGAAGAGGCTGGGCTTCCTTTGGACCGGCTCGAGCTTGTCGCCGATGTGCTGGTCTCGCCCGGCAGCACCTCCGAAACCGTGTCGATTTTCTGCGGCGAGGCCGACGCCACCCTGGCTAACGGCGTCCATGGCCTGGACGCCGAAGGCGAAGACATCCGCGTGCTTCGCCTGACCGCCGACGAGGCTATTGCGCGCGTGCAGGCGCGCGAAATCGTCTATGGGCCTGCCGTGATCGCCATCCAATGGCTCGCCCTCAACCGTGACGACCTCCGCCGGCGGTGGTCTGGGCCGCTTGCAGGCCGGCAATCCGGGCGCTAGTCTCCCGACCTTGCTCCGGCGCCGGGGGCGCGCCGAGGGCACCCATCAACCGAAGAGCCAGGACATCGCCGTGGACGTTCGCGACGGATTTGTCAGCACGATCGGTAACACGCCCCTGATAAGGCTCCGGCAGGCGTCCGAGCAGACCGGCTGCACGATCCTCGGCAAGGCCGAATTCCTGAATCCCGGCGGATCGGTCAAGGACCGCGCCGCCTGGGCCATCATCAAGGACGCCGAGGAAAAGGACCAATTGCGCCCCGGCAGCGTTATCGTCGAAGGCACCGCCGGCAACACCGGCATCGGCTTGGCTCTCGTCGGCAACGCCCGCGGCTATCGGACGGTCATCGTTATTCCCGAGACCCAGACCCAGGAAAAGATGGACACCCTGCGCCAATGCGGTGCCGAGGTGCGGCCGGTCCCTGCGGTCCCGTACAAGGACCCGAACAACTATGTGAAGGTGTCGGGTCGCCTCGCCGATGAACTCAACACCAGCGAACCCGCCGGCGCGATCTGGGCAAACCAGTTCGACAACGTCGCCAACCGCAAAGGCCACTACGAAACGACCGGCCCCGAGATCTGGGAACAAACCGACGGCACGGTCGATGCGTTCGTTTGCGCGGTCGGCACGGGCGGGACGATCGCCGGCGTCGGGTCGTTCCTCAAGGAGCGCAAGAAGGACGTCGTCATCGCCCTTTCGGACCCGATGGGCTCCGCCATCTACAACTTCTATACACATGGCGAACTCAAGGCCGAGGGCACCTCGATTACCGAAGGCATCGGCAACGGTCGGATCACGGCCAATCTAGATGATGCGCCGATCGACGAGGTGTTCCAGATCACCGACGAGGAATCCCTACCCCATCTCTACGATCTGCTGAAACACGAAGGTCTGATGATGGGCACGTCGTCGGCCATCAACGTGACCGGCGCCATGAAGCTCGCCAGGAAGATGGGGCCCGGGCATACCATCGTCACCGTCCTCTGCGACTATGGCAGCCGCTACGCCTCGAAGATCTACAACCCGGCCTTCCTCAAGGAAAAAGGCCTACCCACCCCGGACTGGCTCACCTAGCGCAATGGCAACAGAAGAGATCTTTCGGCAGGACTCCTATACGCGGAGCTGCGAAGCGACGGTCAGCGCGGTCAATGATCGAGGCGGCATCGTCCTCGATAGGACCGTCTTCTACCCGACCGGCGGCGGCCAGCCCGGCGACACCGGCACTCTGCGGCTCAACGATGGTCGCGCGGTACGGATCGCCACGACAGTTAAGGGCGAGACGCCGGGCGAAATCGTCCATGTCCCGGCGGAAGACCAGCCTTCCCTGGCCCCCGGCGACTTTGTTACGGCAGAGATCGATTGGGAGCGCCGCTATAGCCATATGCGTATCCACACCTGCCTGCACTTGTTGTCGGCCGTTCTTCCGTATGCCGTCACCGGCGGCCAGGTGTCGGCGGAGAAGGGCCGGCTCGACTTCGACATTCCTGAGGGCGGGCTCGACAAGGCGGCCATCACGGACCGGCTTAACGAACTCGTATCGCAAGATCATGCGGTTACGGCGGAATGGATCACCGACGCGGACCTCGCCGCCCAGCCGGATTTGGTGAAGACCATGAGCGTCCAACCACCGCGTGGCGCCGGACGCGTCCGTTTGATCAACATCGATGGACAGGACCTGCAGCCTTGCGGCGGCACCCACGTAGCGCGCACCGGCGAAATCGGCCGGGTTGAGGTCCGCAAGATCGAGAAGAAGGGCCGGCAGAACCGCCGCGTCGTCGTCGGCTTCGCGGACGCTTAGCGTGTCGAACGTCGAATCCCTCGTCACACCCGCCTGGCTCTTCGGCCGACTAGAAGATCCGGCTATCAAGCCAGTGGATGCCTCGTGGTTTCTGCCGCCGATCGATCGCGATCCCCGGGCCGCTTACGCGGCCGCCCACATCTCCGGCGCCGTCTACTTTGACATCGATGAGATCGCCGACACGACGAGCGGCCTGCCCCACACCCTACCGAGCGCCGATCACTTCGCGGAAGCGGTCGGTTCGCTCGGTATCGGCAACCAGAATCACGTCGTCGCATACGACGCGCTCGGCATTTTCTCCGCGCCGCGTGCCTGGTGGCTGTTCCAAGTTTTCGGCCATGACCGCGTCAGCGTTCTCGACGGCGGCTTGCCGGCTTGGCGTAGCGGCGGCTACCCACTGACGGCCGATCCCACCCAGATCACCCCCACGCACTTCACGGCAGCACTCCAGCCGTCCCTGCTGACCCGCATCGATGATGTGCGGGACGCGCTCGGGCCAGGCGGCCGCCAAATCGTCGACGTCCGCGGCCCCGGCCGTTTCAACGCGACCGAGCCGGAACCACGACCCGGCGTCAGGGGTGGCCATATGCCCGGCGCGAAAAACCTACCCTACAGCGAACTGCTGACTCAGGACGGCAGTTTCCTGCCCGTTGACGAATTGGCCGAGCGCATTAAGGCAGCGGGGATCGAACCCGACACCGAGGTCATCAGCACCTGCGGTTCCGGCGTCACCGCCTGTATCCTCTCGCTGGGTTTGCACCTGACCGGGCACGAAAAGTGGTCCGTCTACGACGGCTCCTGGAGCGAGTGGGGCAGCCGCACCGATACGCCCGTGGAGACATCCCCGGAGTGAGCGGCGCCGACCAGCTCGAGATCACGGTAACCGATCTCGCCATGACGAAGGCGCCGCACTACCGCGTGGTGCCGCGCCCGCCTGGCAAGTTCGCGCTCCTGCTCGCGCAGGGCATGTCCGTGTCCTACTACCGCTACCTCTACGCCGCCGTCGGCGAACGCTGGTTCTGGTGGGAACGCCGCGCCATGGACGATGCCGCGTTGGAGGCCATCATCAAGGACGACAAGGTCGAGATATACGTCCTGTACGTCGACGGTGTCCCAGCCGGATATGCGGAGCTGGACTACAGAAAGTACGACCAAGAACAGTTGGTCGACATTGCGATGCTCGGATTGGTCCGCGAGTACATGGGCAAGGGGTACGGACTGTATCTCGCGAATTGGATCGTTGACGGCATTTGGCAGCGTGAACCGCAGCGCTTGACGACCCGGATCACGTCCTTCGATCACCCCCGTGCCGCCGGACTGTTACAGCAGGTCGGGTTTGCACCTGTCAGCCAGCGTGTCGAGCATATTCCTGATCCGCGAAAGACGGGACTAATCGCCGCCGATATGCCGCTGCCGACAGATCACCACGAAGTCGCCGTCAAACCCGGACCCCACGCTGTCATCACCCCCCTTCCTCTGCGCCGTGAGTAAAGGAGGCGCCGTGAACGCCGAACCATTGCTCGACTCCGTCGTTCTTGACGGCAACGGGCTGATCCCGGCGATCGCCCAGCAATACGACACCGGCGAGGTTCTCATGCTTGCCTGGATGAACAAGGAAGCGATCGCGGCGACCTTGTCGACCGGACAAGCCCATTATTGGTCGCGCAGCCGCGAGAAGCTGTGGCACAAGGGCGAGACGTCGGGCCAAACACAACGCCTGATCGAGCTGCGTCTCGATTGCGATGGCGATACGCTCCTGCTCTTGGTCGACCAGACAGGCGTGGCCTGCCACACCGGCCGGCGCCAGTGCTTCTTCCGGCGCGCTGGGAAGAACGGCCTCGAAACGTTCGTCCCCGTATCGGTCGACCCGAAAACGCTCTACCCGAGTACGGACACCGATGCTGGAACCGGGTGACCGCGCGCCCCAGTTTTTCCTCGAGGATGTCAAAGGCCGCGCCCGCAGCGCCGTCGAGAACCGGGTGGCCGGCAAACCGGTTGTGCTCGTATTCGTTCGGGGTACACGACCCGACCTGACAGATTTTGCGGCGCGACTCGACGACTTTGCCGGGCGCGGCACCAGCCTGTTCGTCATCTCGAGCATGGCCCCCGCCGCCAACAAGGCGATGCAACAGACTTTGGGTAACAGTTTCGCGGTCCTATGGGACAAAGACGGTGAGCTCGCCAAGAAGTTCGGCTGCACCAGCCGGACCGTATGCGTACTCGATCTCGACGCCCGGATTCTTGACATCTTCCAGGCCGAGGGAACGGCGGCTGATGCCGAGCGTGCGTTGGCGGGCGTCGACGCTGCACTGCAGGTTGCGCCGGAAGCCACGCTCGCAATGCACGCGCCCGTCCTGGTTATCCCCCGAGCCCTTGACCACGAAACCTGCCAGACGCTCATCAGAGCCTGGAGTGATCTGGATAACCAGGCCATCGAGGAACGCGGCGCCCAGCGCAACCAAGCTTCCGAAGCGTTTTTTGACACGTACGGCCACGTGCGCCAACACGTGCTGCGCGACCCGGAATTACTCGGCCACCTGGACAGCCGATTGCCGCGGCGGCTTGGACTAGAAATCCACAAAGCCTTTCAAACCCGGATCTCGCGGCGCGAGGATTATCGCATCGCCTGCTACGAGGGCGCCGCCGGCGGCAGTCTCGGTCCCCACCGCGACAACATGACGAAGGCGACCGAACACCGCCGGTTCACAGCGTCCGTCCAACTCAACACGCCGGAATACGCTGGCGGCGAACTTCGTTTCCCGGAGTACGGGCGCCAGCTCTACCGCGGCGACATCGGCACGGCGATCGTCTTCTCAGCTTCCCTATTGCACGAGGTCGTCCCCGTCAAAGCCGGGCGACGCTTCATGCTCGGCACGCATTTGTTCGGCGACTAGCCGATCCGCGCCGCCGCTCGTTTCGCCCTCGCCCGCCTCTTCTCTAGAAAGCCGCGGGTCGCCTTCCTCACCATCGCCACGACGTCTGTCGGCGCGGTTTCGGGCCGGCCGGCATCGAACGGCGGCGCCGGTGCGTACTCGAGAGAAAGTTGCCGCGCTTGGGCAATCTCCTTGCCCCGCACCCGCGCCACGATCTCGAGGGCCAGATCAATGCCGGCCGTCACGCCACCGCCCGTCATCAAGTTCCCGTCGACAACCACCCGGCCCGCATCCGGAATCGCACCGAAATCGCTCAAGACGTCCCGCGATGCCCAGTGCGATGCGGCGCGCTTACCTTTCAGCAAGCCGGCCGCACCGAGGATCAGCGAACCGGTGCACACCGAGGTCACGTATTGCGCGTCCTCGGCAGCCGCTCGGACGTACCGGAGCGTTTCTTCGTCTTCATAGGCATCGGCCTCGCCGGGTCCGCCCGGTACACAAAGCAGGTCAAGCTTGGAGGCCGACTGGAACGTTGCGGTCGGGACGAGGCACACGCCGTTGTTGTCGGGAACAGGCGCCGACGTCTTCGCGATCACATCCACCGCAAAACCGGGCACCTGCGAAAACACCTGGTAGGGGCCAACCAGGTCCAACAAAGTCAGTTTCGGGAACAGAAGTAAGCCGACTGCAAAGCGATCGTCAGGCACGCGCAACCTCGCCGGGTTCAATCCCGGGCGATCTTAGCAGCCAGACTGGACGCGGTAGCTGGTTTTCGGATCGGTCAGGGGGCGTGCGACGAGACCGAGGCGCCGGCAGCGGCAAGCTCGTTGATTTTGTCCAGCAGGTACTCGACGTTCTCGGCGTCGAATGAAGCACTCGGTTCCTCGAACCGCGTCATGATCCGCTCGATCATCTTGCGGCTATAGCGCTCGCGGTCGTGCTCGTCGCCGTCATACTCGGTCTCATGTGCAATATCGATTGCGGCCCTGGCGATCGGGAGCAGCTTGTCCGACAGCTCGGCTTTTCTGTAGAGCGCTTCGAGGCCAAGCGATCCTTCGTCGTGAATGAGTACGCGGGCGTTCTCGATCGGCACGGAAGCTCGTCGCGCCAGAGCCCACTCAAAGAACGGCAAGTCGCCCATGCAGATTGCGCGGATGATTATAGAGGCCGTGAGCCGGCCGTTTCGCGCCAGCGCCTCGACCAACTCGCCTGCGGTTTCAGCCGACGATAGGGTCATGGTCGCCCGCTCGCGAGTCTTCATCAGCAGGTCGGTCCGCGTACTGTCGGGCAGTTCGTGATGCGTCATCAGGTGTTCGCACAAGCGTTCGGACACCAACGACACCAACCGCTCCGCCACGCCTATCGGCAAATGCTTGCGGTACACCATCGGCGCCTTGACGCGGTCGCTATCCTTGAACTCCTCAAGGACTCTGTCGAAGGTCTCATCGCGGATCTCGGCGCCGTCATTGGCAACCAATTCCGCCACGACATCTTCATTCAGTGTGTCGACCAGCGCGTCGGATACGTCCGCGGAGACCTCCGAACGCCGGGCGATCGCCATCTGCTTCTTGGGGTCGTTGTCGGCGATCAACCCCAGGAGATCATCATCCGTCAACACTTCGGAGAACTGCAGGATCGGCAGCGCAACCTCGGCCGCATCGGCAGCCAGCGCAACCGCCACATCATGGGGGACAGCGTTGCTTTGCTTGAGATTTTCGGCCAACGCCGCGCGAACTTCGACAGCAGCATCCTGGACGAACTGACGGCAAACATCGTTGGCGAGTTGACGTTCGCTATCGCTCAGGGACGAGCCGAGACTGTCAGCCACTTTCGCGGCGGTATCTGCCCGAACCTTTGCCGACCGGTCCTGGGTCAGACGTTCTACGTCCGCCTTGGTCAAACCGTCGTCCATGTCCGCTCCTTACGGTCGCACGTGCCCTCAGTATGGCCGCGCACGGTTAATCCGCCGTTAAGGGTGGAGGGCGTTAGCCGTACCGATGTAGCTCGGCACCACGCTTGGCAAGCCAGGTTTCGGCCGCTTTCACGTGGGGACACAATTCCGCCAGCGTCCGTCGAAAGGCGGGGCCATGGCCGAACTCGATCAAGTGGGTCACCTCATGCGCCGCCATGTAGTCGAGCACCGATGGCGGCGCCATCACCAACCGCCAAGAGAACGACAGATTCCCGGAACGCGTGCAGCTTCCCCACTGGCTGCGCGGATCCCGCATCGAGATCCGGCCGATCTGCCGGCCGAGCACCCCCGCGTAGCCTTTGGCCAGGAGCGTCAGCTCAGCCCGCGCCTGCTCACGCAGCCAGGCGGTGACGCTCGCCGAGAGTTTGGCCGCCGTCCCGCCGACCAGCAGCGTATCCTCCTCCAGCCAGACGCCCCCGCAAGCGCCCGACGCATGTTGAATAACGCGCGGTACGTCACGGTAGGGAATGACTCGGCCGTCCGCGAACGGCACGCGTGGTTGCTGGCGCCTCATCTGTTTGCGGAGCCACGCCGCCTCTCCCCGGGCAAAGCGAAGCCCGTGCGCCAGATCTCGGCGGCTTGGCAGCACCAACGTCACCGCGCCGGTCGCCGCATCGGCCCGCAACGTGATACGTCGCGCCCGCCGATTGACCCGGACATGCAATTGCACGTCCAGCTCTGGCAAGCGAACAATCTCGGACACGCGCCGCGCGGTCGATTCCATTCTTCAATTATCGCTGAGTCGAAGGTGTGACGGCCATGCTTTTTGGTGGCAGGGCTATCCCCAGACAAACTGCTCGTAACCGCAAAGAACTTGATGCTGGTGCCGCCACCCTACGCTAACCTGACGCGCTGTCAGGAGAAACGAATGAGTAATCGACAAATACCGAGCATCAAGTCACGGCGCGTCGTCGATATCCCGAACCCGCAAGTGCATGAGCGCCGGGCGGCACCGGCGTCGGTCCAACCGGCCGAGACCGAGCTACGTGTCGGCCGCAACATCTCGCTCAAAGGCAGCATTGACGATTGCGCGATACTGACGGTCGAAGGGACAGTCGAAGCTGCATTCAGCGGACGGCTGATCAATGTCGCCGAACATGGCCGGCTGGCGGGCCACTGCAAGGTCGATACGGCAGAGATCCGCGGCCGTTTCGATGGCGAACTCACGGTCAACAAGCTGCTACGCGTACATGACCGCGGACAAGTCTCCGGCACAATTCGGTATGCGCGATTGGAGGTCGTCGGCGGTGGCGTGATCACCGGCGAGATCGAGCGGATCCCCGACTCAACGGAAGCAATCGTTCGTCGCCCGCCCAAAGCCGTCGGTGGCCATTGAGCCCTCCGTGCTTTAGTATCCTAGCCGAATTGGCAGTTCACAGCCGTTAAACGCCCCGGCTAGATTACTCCTGGGGGGAGTTTGGCGTGGCCACCATCCTAACCGTTGCGAACCTGAAGGGAGGCGTCGGCAAGACAACTGTCGCCGTAAATCTCGCGTGCGAACTCCAGTCGCGGGGCCACGCCGTTGCGGTCATCGATGCCGACACACAAGGATCCGCGACGCATTGGCTCAACTCCGGCGAATTCGACATCGATCACAACCATCTTCCTCTTGAGAAGGCCAACGGCGTTCGGCACTGGATTCGTAGAGTATTGTCGAAGGAGGTAGAATACATCGTGATCGACTGTCCCCCGCATCTCCACGCGGTGACGGAAGCAGCCGTTGGCATCGCCGACATGGTAGTCATCCCGGTAACGGCATCAGGGGCGGACCTGATCGCGACCGCCAGCGCCGTCAGCCTGGTGCACATGGCGCGCAGCAAGCGCCGAAATGGCGCGCCGGACTGCCTGCTTATCCCCTCGAAGGTCGACGTGCGCACGCTGGCAGGCCGCGAGATATCGGACGCGCTCGTCCAGCTGGGCGAGAACATCGGACCGACGATCCGGCAACGAACGGCATTCGTCGACAGCTTCTCCACCGGCCAGTGGATCGGTGACTATGCGCGCCGCAGTCCGGCTCGGGAGGATATCGCCGCCCTCGGCGAGGCGGTTTTGGCGAGGGTCAACTGATGTCACGCCGCCGCTCGGTAAGCACCGTCCTCGACACCGCAACGCAAGCGAAGGCAAGCGGCGAGCTCCAGCGATCCGATGTTTCGGACTCGCGAACCACGGGTATCAACCTGCCCGCTGACGTCCACTCGCTCCTGCGAGCGGTCGCTTTCAAGCGCGCCAAAGAACAGGGCGGCCGTGCCTCGGTGTCCGCCGTGCTGGTCGAACTGGTCCGGCAAAACGAGAAGCAGCTACAGCGCGAAGCCGGCCGTTACCTCGACCTGATCGATCTGTTATAGCAATTCGCAATCGACAATTGACAATTCGTGCGTCTGTACTTGGGGCTAAGCCGGCCGCGGATCGTCGCCGGCCCATTGTCAGGACGAATGAAGACAATGCTTTTTCCACAAGTGGCGGACGGCCCACGCCAGTTCAGGCGATTCCAGGTGCCCGGCCGCCCGGCAAAGGGGCCATCAACCGGCAAAACGCGCGAAATAGCCGGGTTTTCGATTAATTGCCCAATTATTAGGCAATGACTTCAACGCCGTTGTGTCCCGCCCCGTTTGATCCGACCTGACTGCATTCCGCACAGAGTTATTCACAGATTTGGTGGATATCTGAACTCGGCAGTCCATCATCGAGAAAATCAAGTTAATCCAAACTAACAATTGTCGATTAGCAATTCGGGCACGCCTCGTCCCGGGTCGAACGCCGCTTGGCAGGTTGCTGTCTTGGTCTCGCACCGCCTTTACGCTCCATTAATCCAACGCACCAAGAATTCAGGATCTGGTGCCAGGCCCGTCGACCCGTATTGGACAAAGCATGTTCTCACGCAACGACCCATCGAAACCGCCCACGCCCGAAACCAAACCGGATGTCGCCACGAAGCGTTCTTACATCGCGGCCGAGGTTTCCATCCAGGGCAATGTCTCCTGCACTGGAGACCTCCAACTCGATGGCACGATCAAGGGCGATCTTGATTGCGAAAGCCTCCATACGGGCCCCGAGGCTGCCATTGACGGGACGGTTCGGGTCAACAAACTCCTGTTGAACGGCACGATCTCCGGCCAGATCGAAGCGAAGAGCGTCCAACTCGGACCCTCCGCTCAGATGCACGGGGACATCGTTTACGAAAGCCTCGCCATCGATGAGGGCGCGACCTTCGAAGGCAACCTCAACCGCCGGCGCGCGCCGACCGATGATAAGGTGACCGTCCTCCGGCAAACCCGCTGATTGCGGTAGCTTTCTGAGCTCTCCACCATGATCGGCGGTGACGAAGACCGACATGCGGTCGTCAGGGCGTTGGCCGACCGGTGCCGCACGCGGCTGGCGCAACTCGAGGCGTATGCGGACCACGTCTTTCGCGAGCGGCAGCTACTCCTGCGGACCGACGGCCGCGTTCACTATCTATTCTTGACGCCGCGTCTCCAGAAGGCAGCCGCCAGTGTTCTGGCGTGCGCCGCGCTGGTCGCGCTCGTCATGGGCGGCCGGCTGGCCTACCAGTCGTACCTAGTGCACCGCGGTGAGGCTCAGATCGCCGCCCTGCAGGCTGAGAACGTCGACTTGGCGACCGCCTTGGCCGACGCCGCCGAGTTGCGCAAGACCGAGGAACGAATCGCCGCCAGCGTACGCAGCCTCGGCAATACGCTTACAGCCGATGTGGAGCGCCTGTCCGCCGCCTTGCGGAACGCCGGCCTCAGGGCGTCCGATCTGCTGCCGCGCGAACTCGCGGCGGTCGCCGAAGCGACCGTGCGCCCGGCCGCGCGTCAGAACGCCGCCAGTCATTACGCAAGCGATCTCCGCCAACTCGAGAAGGCTATCGAAGCATGGACCGCGTTTCGCACCGCAATCGACGCCATACCCCTGGCCCGCCCGACTGACGAAGGCCGCCTGACCAGTGGCTTCGGCGTCAGGCAGCACCCGGTGACGGGACGCCGCTCGCTACACCGCGGCATCGACATCTCGAGCCGTCTCCGCACGCCGGTTTTCTCCCCCGCCCCCGGTGTCATCACCTTCATTGGCACGAAGGGCGGCTTCGGCAAGTTCATCGAGGTCGACCACGGACGCGGCTTCAAGACACGTTACGGGCACCTCCACAAAATTCTCGTGCGCCGCGGCCAGAAGGTCGATTTCCGGCAGAAGCTAGCTCTGGTTGGGAGCACCGGCCGGTCGACCGGACCGCACCTTCACTACGAGATCATGTTTCGCGGCAAACACCTCGATCCGGAGGGCCTGTTCGCCGCCGGCCATAGCATTCTCCACAAGTGACTACTCGTCGCCGACGGCATAAGTCGCCAATACGGTAGCTTCCACCCGCTGCTGCCCAGGGGCGATCGGTACGGCGGCTTCAGCCGCCAGCGCGCGCACCGCCCCCGGGAAGGGGCCGGGCACTGTCCCGACCTGCTCGGTCACGGAAATCAGGTCACCGAGCTCGACACCCGCCGCCGCACTCAACCGAGCAGCCTTGGTAGCAGCCCGCGCCATCGCCGACGCCAACGCATCCTCCTTGAGCTCTTCGACCTTCGTCGAATCGAACTCGATCGAGCCAAGGTCGGTTGCACCGGCTTGGACCAGCGCGTCCAGGAGAACGCCCAGGGCGTCCAGATCCCGAACGGTGACCGTCACGCTATTGGACGCACGATAACCGACGATCCGGGGCGGGCGGTCCTGCTGCCGATCCAAGCGCTCAAACTCCGGAAACAACGAAACATTGTTCGTCCGAACATCCTCCGGCGCGACATCTAAGTCGACGAGAGCGCTGAGGACGGCACGCGCCGCGTCCGAATTCTCCTGAAGGGCGGCAGCGGCAGTCACCGCTTGACTGGTCACGCCAGCCCGCACCCGCGCGATGTCCGGCGTCGCGAGCACGACACCCGTCCCTTCCACCGTCAGGCGCCCCTCGTCACTCGCGAAAGCGCTCGACTGCCAAAGAAAAACCAGCCCCAGCACCAAACAGAGACACCGTTGCAGACCGACAACACCGGCCCGGACTTCTCTCATCACGCGATTTCTTGAGCTCATATTGGCTTCCCAAATATGTCTTTTGCGGTACCCTGCTCACGCCTTCGACGCCAGCCGTGTGTCTATATGGCGCGTCGGGGTGATCGCCATATCCCTGTGACCTATGGCACGTAATGCAGCGTATCAGTAGGTCATGTGGCAAAAAAATGGGCGGCGGAAAGCGATCTGGGAAGAAGCTGAGGGCCTGAGAAGATGGCGATGAAGCGGCTAAGCGTACTGGTCTTGCTGTTCAGCCTTGCTGCGACACCCTTGCGCGCGCAGGAGTATGTCGACGAATCCAAGCTATTTGTGCAGGACCTAGCGGATCGCACGATTGCGGTGGCGACGGCCAACTTGCCGGACGACCAGGTTCAAGGCGAAATACGCGACCTTCTCTATCACGGATTTGCGGTGAAGGGCATCGCCCGGTTTGTGCTAGGCCGCTATTGGCGCCGCGCATCAGAGGATGAGCGCGTGGAATACATGCAGCTATTCGAGGAGGTCGTGATCAACACGTCCGCCAGCCGGCTGCGCCGGTATTCCGGCGAATCGTTTGAGATTACCACTGCTATCGCTGCCTCAAGCGCTAACAACCGCGAGCAGGCGGCGATCGTCCGCTCCCGGTTCCATCTTTCCGAGGATTCGGCCGTCCGGGTCGACTGGCGCGTCGCCAACCTCGGCGACACCTACAAGATTACCGACGTGATCCTGGAGGGCGTGAGCCTCGCGAACACCTATCGTGACGAATTCACGGCCGTCGTTCGGCGTCAGGGCATGTCGGGGCTGCTTGCTGAGTTGCGTCAGCGACGCGACGAACTCGCCGTTGTCAGCAGCGAGGCGATCACCGTCCAATAGCGTAAGCTTGCATGAGCCGCGGCGTTGCTGCGGCTCGCATTAGCTGCGGCTCGCGCGCGACGGCGCAGACGCGGCCGACCGCCCAGTCGTCTACGACCGTCACCCGATGACCGCGCAACCGCAACGCGGCTATCATCTCGCCGGAGAAACGCCCCTCGGCGATCACCTGGCCCGGCTCGGCCCCACGCGGATAGAAGGAGCTGGGGCAGTGCGCGGTATGGAACAACGGTGCATCGATAGCCTCCTGTAGATTGAGGCCATGATGGACGTGCCGCAGAAAGAAGGTAACCGTCCATTGGTCCTGCTGATCGCCACCCGGTGTCCCAAAAGCCATGTAAGGCTCTCCGTCGCGCGTGACAAAAGAGGGCGTAAGCGTCGTCCGCGGACGCTTCCCGGGCGCCAGGCTCGCCGGCAAGCCGTCTTCCAGCCAGAACATCTGGCCCCGCGTCGTCAGGCAAAAACCAAGCTCCGGGATCAGCGGCGAACTCTGCAACCAGCCGCCGCTTGGCGTGGCCGACACGACATTGCCGTCCTTGTCGGCGACGTCGAGATGGCAGGTATCGCCGTCACGGCTCGGTTTGGCTGAGAACGTTGGCTCACCGGCACCGGCCGCCAGCCCGGCCGTCTTGCCGATCACCTTCGGCAAACGGCCCTGTCTGCCGTCCACGGTCCCTGGCCGCAAATCGAGCGAGGCCGTGTCGCCGACCAGCTTCCGCCGTTCCTGATTGTAGTCGTCGCTGAGGAGGGACTCGATCGGGACATCACCGAACGCCGGATCTCCATAGAACGCGTCTCGGTCGGTCAGCGCCAACTTGGCACACTCCACAACGGTGTGGACGAAATCGGGACCGTTTGCGTCCATCGCGCCAACGTCGAAGCCCTTAAGCAATGCCAATTGCTGCAAGAAGGCAGGTCCCTGCCCCCACGGCCCGGTCTTGTGGACGGTTAGGCCAGCGTAGTCGTAGTTCAGGGTCGGCTCGTAGGTCTCGGACCAGCCAGCCAAATCATCGGAACGTAGCAGGCCGGCATGGGGTGTACCGGAACTGTCCATGTACGTCCCGTTCGCGCAAAACGCATCGATCGCTTGCGCGACGAATCCCTCATAGAACAGCGTACGCGCATGGGCGATCTGCCCGCGCCGGTCTGTCGTTGAGGCCTCAGCCTCTTCGACGATCCGGCTGTACGTTGCCGCCAGAACACTGTTCCGGAACAGGGACCTCGGCGCCGGCACGGCACCATCCTGCAGGTACACCGCGGCGGATGACGGCCATTCCGTTCGGAAAAAACCCGCCATCGTACCGATGACATCAGAGACACCCGACAGCAACGGGTGACCGTCCCGGGCATAGGCAATGGCGGGTCCCATGACGTCCCGGACAGACATCGTTCCAAAATCCGCCAACAACCGCATCCAAGCACCGAAGGCGCCAGGGACGACCGCCGGCAACAAGCCGGTTCCGGGAACAAGCTCGAGTCCCAAGCCCTCGAAATGGCCGATCGTCGCCTTTGCCGGCGCCACGCCCTGACCGCAGAGTACCTGGGGCTGTGCCTGATCGGCGGCCTGGAAGATAATCGGCACCTCGCCGCCGGGCCCGTTCAGATGCGGTTCGACGATCTGCAGGGTGAATCCCATGGCCACGGCGGCGTCGAAGGCATTCCCGCCTCTCTCCAACATCGACATCCCAACGGCGGAGGCCAACCAATGGGTCGAGGAAACAACACCAAACGTGCCGAGAATCTCGGGCCGGGTGGTAAACATGTCGAATGCTCCGCCTTGTCGCGATATCAGGAAAAAGAATGCCCCGCCACGGCGGGCGGGGCACGAAGTTCTTATCGGACAAACACGGTCGTTGCACCATGCTGACACGACCGACCCGCCCGAGGGAGCCCACGGTGGCAAAGCCGGTGTCACATGCGCGTGAGCGAGCGTTCGACACGGCAAGAAACGCCGCCGACAGTCCGTCATGACGCTGACCGGCTTACCCCAACTGGATAAGGCCAAGCGGTCTTCGGGGGTCGAGGTCCCCTCGGGAAAGGGCGCGGCAGACGAGAACTTCCCGGTTGGCTCCCGGTTATTGGACCGGCGGCTTCGGCCGCACGTCGCGGCGTACTATGCCTTTGCCCGGGCCATCGATGACATCGCCGACAACAACATACTGGCGCCCGGCGACAAGATCGCCCGGCTCACGGCCTTCGGCACGGCCCTATGCGACGGTACCGGCGACCACCGGGACTTCGCCAAGGCGCACCGCCTGCGCCGTGCGCTGATGGAAAAGAATATCGATGTGCGGCGCGGACTCGATTTGGTCGATGCGTTTCGGCAGGACGCCACCAAAGGCAGGTACAGCGACTGGCACGACCTCATGCACTACTGCGACCGGTCAGCGGCGCCCGTCGGCCGCTTTCTGCTTGACCTCCACGGTGAATCCGAGGCCGGTTATCCGGCATCCGACGCCCTGTGCAACGCGCTTCAGGTTCTAAACCACTTGCAGGATTGCCAGAACGATTACCGCGACTTCGACCGTGTCTATCTGCCGCTCGACTGGCTGGGCGAGGTCGGTGGCCGCGTCGAGCACCTTGACGGAAGCAGCTCGACGCCCGCTCTTCGCACGGTGATCGATCGCTGCCTAGATGGGGTCGACGGTCTGCTTGACAAGGCAGCGGCCCTTCCCCGACAGCTGAACAGCCGGCGCCTTGCCATGGAGGCAGCCGTCATCATCCAACTCGCCAACCGCCTCTCACGCCGCTTGCGCCGCGCCGATCCCCTGGCCGGTCGCGTCGCCTTGACCAAGCTGGACTTCATCCGCTGCGGTGTCGTCGGGATTGCCACAGCCCTTGTTTCGCCGCTCCGGCCGGCCGAAACAGGTGGTCACGGCAAGGATGCACGCCGGTGACAGCCTCCGAAGACGCCTTGGCCCATGTTCACCGGGTCGTCGCAGCCTCGGGCAGTTCCTTCTCCCTCGGGATGCGTTTTCTGCCGACGCAGCGGCGGCATGCGATGTTCGCCGTTTACGCCTTTTGCCGCGAGGTCGACGACATCGCCGATGAGCCCGGACCGGCCGATGAGAAAACCGAACGGCTGGCCGGCTGGCGCCGGGAGATAGACCGCGTCTATACCGGCAACCCAACCAACCGCACGGCGCTGGCCCTGGTCCGGCCGGTGGCCGCCTTTGACCTGCCGCGCGCTGAACTCCTGGCGGTCATCGACGGCGTCGAAATGGACGCCCGCAGCGAGATGGTGGCGCCGTCGAACAGCCAGCTCGACCAATACTGCCGCAACGTCGCCGGCGCCGTCGGCTTGCTGTCGATCCGGGTCTTCGGTGAAACCCATCCGGCCGCCGAACGCTTTGCGCTGACCTTGGGCCACGCCCTGCAGCTGACGAACATCCTCCGTGACATTGACGAGGATGCGGCCAACGAGCGGCTCTATCTTCCCCGCGAGCTACTTGTCCGCCACGGTCTCGACCCCAGCCGCTCGCCGCACGACCTCGTCGGCGATCGCCGCATCGCTTTGGTCTGCCAGGATCTTGCGGTCACGACGCGGGAGCTCTTCGCCGACGCCGACAAGCTGCTCCTCCAATGCAATCGCGCACGTCTGCGGCCCGCTCTGCTCATGTTCGGGATCTACGAGCACCTTCTCGACGCTCTCGAGGCAACCGCCTGGAAGCCGCCAAGGACGCGGCTGCGGCCGTCCCGAGCGGCGAAGGTTTGGGCAGCGCTACGCCAAGGTCTATTTCGTCCGCCATGGCGACCGTCCACATCGTAGGAGCTGGCCTCGCTGGGCTGTCGTGTGCCGTCGAGCTTGTCGGCCTAGGCCTGCGGGTCGTTGTTTACGAGGCGGCGCCGCGCGCCGGCGGGCGCTGCCGCTCCTTTCATGATGATGTCGTCGGCAGCACAATCGACAATGGGAATCATCTGTTACTCAGCGCCAACAGTGCCGCTCTCGCTTACCTGAAGAAGATCGGCTCCGATGACGCTCTCATCGGACCGGATGAAGCGGTCTTTCCATTTCTCGATCTCGACACCGGCGCATTCTGGAATTTACGGCCAAATGATGGCACCGCCCCTTGGTGGACCTTGGTCCCATCGCGCCGCGTGCCCGGCACCCGTCCCACCGACTATCTCTCCGGTCTGCGCGTGATCGCGGCGGGACGGTCAGCCACCGTCAGCGATTGCGTTTCGCCAAGCCACCCCCTGTTTCGCCCCTTCTGGGAGCCGCTGACGTTCGCGGTTATGAACGCGCCGCCAGCCCGTGCCGCCGCCCGCCCCCTACGCACGGTCCTGCTACGTACCTTCGCCCGCGGCGCCGCGAGCTGTCGGCCCCTGGTCGCCCGCGAGAGCCTCGCCCATACGTTCGTCGATCCGGCGTTGGCCTTTCTGCGTACGGCTGGCGTGAACCTGCAAATGAGCCGCCGCCTCCGCGGTCTCGCTCTGCGCGACGAACGCGCGGTCGCGCTACAGTTCATTGGTGAACTCTTGGAAACACAATCCGATGACCGGATCGTCGTCGCGGTCCCGCCCACAGCCGCCGCTGATCTCCTACCGAACGTCGCCGTCCCGGCGGAGGGCGAACCGATCGTCAACGCCCATTTCCGACTGCCGCGCCCGGTCGAGCTGCCGGGCGGCGGGCCGTTCCTTGGATTGCTCGGCGGCGCGGCCCATTGGATCTTTGCAAGGGGCGAGCTTGTCAGCGTCACGGTCAGCGGCGCCGAAACATTGGTGAACCGAACCAACGAAGAATTGATACGTTTGCTCTGGCATGATGTGGCCACCGCGCTCCGTCTCCCCGAGACCCCGATACCGCCGGGACGGATCGTAAAAGAGCGACGCGCCACGTTCATCCAGGATCCAGCCAACAATCGACGCCGCTCGGGCACACCTACCCCTTGGCGCAACGTTTTCCTGGCCGGCGATTGGACCGACACCGGTCTCCCAGCCACGATCGAGAGCGCCGTCACCTCCGGCCGCGCGGCGGCGGACGCGGTACGTGCCAGCCTGTATCGCCATGCGGCCTGAGATCTTGCCGCGGCAACCGTCACCAGTATTCTGTCCCGCATGAACCTTGTACGACCCCCAGGTCCGGAGCGCCTCGACCCGCTGATCGGCAGCGCGAAACGTGCCCTTCTCGATGCCCAAGAGGATGATGGGCACTGGGTCTTCGAACTCGAGGCCGATTGCACTATTCCGGCCGAATATGTGCTGATGCGGCACTTCCTCGGAGAAGCCGACCCGGACGCCGTGGAACGGCGAATCGGGCAGTACCTCCGCGACCAACAGGCCGACCACGGCGGCTGGCCGCTCTTCCACGGAGGAGACCTGGACGTCAGTGCCTCGGTTAAAGCGTATTATGCGCTGAAGTTCATCGGCGACAATCCGGAAGCGCCCCACATGCGCCGGGCACGATGGGCCATCCTGGCCCGTGGCGGCGCCGCTAGAGCCAACGTCTTCACCCGTTTCACACTGGCCTTGTTCGGGCAGGTGCCATGGCGCGCCGTTCCCGCCATGCCGATTGAGATCATGCTGTTGCCCCGTTCGGCGCCGTTTCACCTGTCCAAGGTGTCCTATTGGTCCCGGACGGTGATCGTCCCGCTGCTTATCCTCACTGCCTTGCGCCCCCGCGCCGCGAACCCGCTTGGCGTCGACATTCGCGAACTGTTCGCGGTCCCTCCCGATGACGAACGCGACTACATCGTCAACCCGACCGGCAGCAAATCGGGCAACTTGTTCCTGATACTCGACCGGCTGGTCCGGGCGGCCGAGCCACAACTCCCCAAACGCTCGCGCCAGCGCGCCATTGACGCGGCCGTCGCCTTCATTGTCGAGCGCCTGAACGGCGAGGACGGTCTGGGCGCGATCTTTCCGGCGATGGCCAACACCGTTATGGCACTACATGCCTTGGGCTACGCCACCAACCACCCCCACTACGCCATCGCACGGCAGGCCATCGAAAAGCTCGTCACTAAACGCGGCGAGCAGACCTATTGCCAGCCCTGCCTGTCGCCGGTCTGGGACACCGGCCTCGCCGCCCTGGCCCTGATGGAAGCTGGCGAGAGCCCGGACAATCGATCCATAACGGCCAGCCTCGACTGGCTTTGCCGCTGTCAGATAACCGATATCCGTGGCGATTGGGCCGAACGGCGCCCCGATCTGCCGCCCGGCGGCTGGGCCTTCCAGTACGAGAATGCCCACTACCCCGATGTCGACGACACAGCGGTTGTCGTCATGGCTTTGCATCGTGCCGACAAGGACAAGTATGGCGGCGCGATTCAACGCGCCGTCGACTGGGTCATCGGCATGCAGAGCAAGAACGGCGGCTGGGGTGCCTTCGATGCCGACAATACTCAGGACTACCTGAACCACATCCCGTTCGCCGATCACGGCGCCCTTCTCGACCCGCCGACCGCCGATGTCTCGGCCCGCTGCATCAGCATGCTGGCGCAGCTCGGATACCGCCGCAGCCACCCCGTCGTCGCGCGTGGCATCCGTTACCTCGAGGAGGAGCAGGAAGAGGACGGCTCGTGGTTCGGCCGCTGGGGTACCAATTACATCTACGGCACCTGGTCCGTCCTCAACGCTCTCAACGCCGTCGGCATCAGTCATGACTCCGGCCCCGTTCGCCGCGCCGCGGAGTGGTTACAGATCTGCCAGCACGATGACGGCGGCTGGGGCGAGAGCGAAACCAGTTACTGGCCCGATCGGCGTGGCGACTATGTCGACAGCACCCCATCCCAGACCGCTTGGGCTGTCCTCGGGCTCATGGCGGCCGGCGACGTCGAAAGCGATGCCGTCAAACGGGGCATTGCATTCCTGGAACAGTGTCCCCGCGAGGGCGTCCGCTGGAAGGAGGACCTGTTCACCGCCGTCGGTTTCCCGCGCGTATTTTATCTGAAGTATCACGGCTACAGCGCCTACTTCCCATTGTGGGCGCTCGCGCGCTATCGCCGCCTCATGACGGGCAACCGGCGCGTCGTGGACCACGGTATGTGAGCGCGGCGCGCGCCGGGTTCGTAACGGGATCGCGCTTCGAGGCCTCGGCCCTCCCCGCCGGCACACCAATGATTTGCACCGGCCTCAACGCCGTCGCCCAGCGCGACCAGATTGCTGCATTCGCGGGCGGAAACCATCTGACGGCGCTCATTAGTTTCGGTTTCGCCGGTGCGCTCGACACAAACCTGCAAACCGGAGCGCTCATTATCGCCGACTCTATTTCCATGGAGGACGGCACGGTGGAAGCAACGGACCCGGCATTACGTGCCCAGCTCACAGAGGCGTTGCCGAGCACCACAGTGGGGCGGATCTACGCCGGCGGCACCGTCGTTGCCACGCCCGCGCGCAAGCAAGAGGTTCACGCCCGTACGGGCGCCCTCGCGGCCGAGATGGAGGCACATATCGTCATGACGGTTGCTGACCGTCTTGGACTGCCCTTCGCTGCCTTGCGTGCAATCAGCGACACCGCCCAAACCGCGTTGCCGCCCTTCGTTGCGAATACGCTTCGGGACGACGGATCCGTGGACGGCGGCAAGCTACTCGCCGATATGGCACGAAATCCGTCGACGATCCCACAACTTGCTACCCTCGCCCGGGGCAGCTATCGCGCCCGCGCCGCCCTTCGAGCCGCGGCTCGCGCCGCTCTAGGCGCTGCGCCGTTGGTCGCCTGATTCGCTATGCACGTCGGTCACGGCGTCGGCGACCAGCCGGTCGAACATGAACTCGGCAGGTCGCTGTCCGGCAAGCGGGATCTCCTCGGCCATGTCCCCGTCGGTACGCGGTCCGCGCAGAGAAGTCCCTAGCGCCTTCAGCGGACGCTTCACGGCATCGGCGATCGCCGTCGCCTCGTACCCGCAGTGCGCCATACAGTTCGCGCACTTCTCATAGTTGCCCGTGCCGTAGCTGTCCCAATCCGTCGACTCCATCAATTCCGCGAACGTCCGGACGTAGCCCTCGTTCAGCAGATAGCACGGCCGCTGCCAACCGAAGATGTTGCGGGTCGGATTGCCCCACGGCGTGCACCTATAGGCTTGATTGCCGGCCAGGAAGTCGAGATAGAGCGTCGAATGACTAAGCGCCCACTTCTGGCCTTTGCCTTTGCGGAAGATCGCGCGGAACAACTCCTTGGTTTTTCGCCGGCTCAGAAAGTGAGCCTGGTCGGGCGCACGCTCATAGGCATAGCCGGGTGAAATCGTCACGCCCTCGACTCCAAGCTCCTTGGTGAAGTCCAGAAAACCCGAGACCTCGTCCGCCGACGTGCCGTCGAAGATCGTCGCGTTGCAGTTCACGCGAAAACCGGCCGCGAGCGCCGCCTTGATGGCTTCGACCGCGCGATCGAACACGCCGTCCTGACAAACGGCGCGGTCATGCGCCTCGCGCAAGCCGTCCAAGTGGACCGAGAACGTAAGGTATTTGCTCGGTTTGAACAGGTGCAGCTTCTTCTTCAGCAATAGCGCATTCGTGCAGAGATAGACGTACTTCCGGCGTGCGATGATGCCATCGACAATTTCGCCGATCTCCTTGTGCAGCAGCGGCTCGCCACCGGGAATCGACACGACCGGCGCACCGCACTCGTCGACCGCAGCCAGGCAGTCCGCCACGCTCAGACGCTTATTTAGGATCGCATCCGGATAGTCGATTTTCCCGCAACCGGCGCACGCCAAGTTGCAGCGGAACAACGGCTCCAGCATCAACACCACCGGGTACTTATCGCGTCCCGCCAGGCGCTGTTTCAGAATGTACGATCCGACTGCGATCTGTTGACTGAGAGGTATCCCCAAAATCCGCCCCTAATCGGCCCCTACCGTTGCCTCGAGTAGCACCGGCGGCAGCTTGAAATGAACGTTTTCCTTCACGCCGTCCAGTGTCTCGACTGTGACGCACCGCCAGTTTTCCAAGCGCGCCACAACTTCTTGGACCAATCCCTCCGGCGCCGACGCGCCGGCCGTGATCCCAACCGTCTCGACACCGTCGAGCCAAGCCTCGTCGATCCTTGTTGCATCCTCGACCAAGTAACTTGGCCGCCCCATATCCTCGCCGATCTCGCGCAGCCGATTGGAGTTCGAACTGTTCTGCGCACCGACGACCAGTAATAGATCGATCTTCTGCGCCATGTTGCGCACGGCTGCTTGGCGGTTCTGCGTAGCATAACAGATGTCGCGCACGTCGGGCCCGACGATCGCGGGAAAGCGAGCCTTCAACGCGTCAATAACCGCGCGTGTGTCGTCAATGCTCAGCGTCGTTTGTGTCACATACGCGAGCTGTCCGGGGTCCCGCGGCTGAATGCGGCCAACTTCCTCGACATCTGAGACGAGGTGCACCGGACCCTTAATCCGCCCCATTGTTCCTTCGACCTCGGGGTGACCTTCGTGGCCGATCAAGACCACGTCGAAGTCCTTCTCGGCGTACCGCCGCCCCTCCTTGTGGACCTTGGTCACCAGCGGGCACGTCGCGTCGATCACATTGAGGTTTCGCGATCCGGCGTTGACTTCAACCTGATCGGACACGCCGTGCGCGCTGAAGATCGTCACGGCGCCCTCGGGAATCTCATCAACCTCGTCGACGAAGACCGCCCCCTCACGGCGCAAGAGTTCGACCACCCGCTTGTTATGCACGATCTCGTGGCGGACGTAGACCGGCCGGCCATAGACTCGGAGCGCTCGCTCAACGATATCAATGGCCCGCTCAACACCCGCGCAGAACCCGCGCGGTTCCGCCAAGACGACCTTAAGTGGTTGTTTTGTCATGCTTCTTGCCAAAAGACGTGGGCGGGCGCGGCCGTTCAGCACCCAATTTAGGATTTCTGATCGGACTATGCCATGTTTTGGCATGTTCAAGCTGTTCGTCCCAGATGACTGACCTGACAAACGCCATGGCCGAAGTCGCCGAGGCGGTCACCGCCGCCATGGCACAACGGCTCGAGCCGCCGTCCGCGCCCGAGGCGCCGGTCTGGAAGGCCATGCGCTATGCCTGCCTGAATGGCGGCAAGCGCCTCCGCCCGTTCCTGGCCGTGCACGCGGCGGACCTGTTTGCCGTGCCGCGGGCGCGATCCCATCAGGTCGCCAGCGCCATCGAATTCATCCACTGCTATTCCCTCATCCACGACGACCTGCCAGCTATGGACGACGCCGACTTGCGCCGCGGTCAACCGACGGTTCACCGGGCGTTCGACGAAGCCACGGCGATCCTCGCCGGCGACGGGCTTTTGACCCTCGCCTTCGCCGTGCTCGCCGAGCCGGCGACCGACCCCGATGCCGCCGTCCGCAACGAGCTGGTCGCCACGATCGCCGCCGCCGCCGGCATCGGCGGCATGGTCAGCGGCCAGATGATGGACATGGTCGCCGACAGCGGCACCCACTTCGACCTGCCGGCCGTTGAGCGCCTGCAGCGCATGAAAACGGGAGCCCTAATCAGCGCCGCTTGCGAAGCCGGCGCCATCCTGGGTCGCGCCGATCCGGCCCAACGCCGGGCACTGGTCGATTTTGCGCGGAGCCTGGGCGTGGCGTTCCAAATCGCCGACGATCTGCTCGACGTTGACGGCGAACCGGCAGCGGTCGGCAAAGACCTCGGCCGCGACGCCGCCGCCGGCAAGGCGACATTCGTGTCTCACCTCGGTATCGACGGTGCCCGCCAAGCGGCGGCAGACTATGTGGATCGCTCGATTACCGCCCTATCGGTGTTCGACGCATCGGCCGACAGCCTGCGCGACGTGGCACGTTTTACGATCCAGCGGGACCACTAGCCACGACGAAGCAGTCCTGACCCCGCGCCTGCAGCATCTCGCAAACCACCGACGCCGACTGCCGTCCGGCAAACCGGCCGATGCGCAGGCGATACACGTCACGCCCGTTGAAGTCGCCATGCTGGATACGGGGTGTGTGATGCTTCAGTACGCTTCCGTGCCGCTGCGACAGCCGCTGCCACTCGCCATCGATATCGCTTTGTGACCAGACCGCCGCGATTTGCACCAGCCAACCGTCGCGTCCGGCCGGGCCTCGCTGCGGCACGGGCTTATCCTTGGGATATCCCGCAATGACGCGCACCGGCGAATGCGGCACCGGAACGCGCGGCGGCAGCACGGCGATACGAACCGGCGCTAGTCCGTCGTGCGCGAAGCCAAGCTTCCGCGCGGCGCCATAAGAGACGTCCAGGACACGCCCGTGAACGAAGGGGCCGCGATCGTTCACCCGGAGCAGCACCGACTTTTGGTTGGCAAGATTGGTCACTCGCACGTTCGTACCCAGCGGGAGGGATTTGTGCGCCGCCGTCATGGCATACATATCGAAGCGCTCGCCGTTGGCCGTCAGGCGCCCATGATGCCAAGCGCCGTACCAAGACGCCGTTCCGACTTGCGCCGCTTCCACCGCCGGCGGCAACCGCGCCGTCTGCGGAGACACGCCGCCCCGCTCGTTCGCCCAGGATGCAGCACCCCCGAACAACCCCAACACAGCGATCGCGACGAAAAACAAGCCGAACCGGCCGCGCGCACCTCGTGCGCGCATGCCCACTTGGACACCATACATGGTGGCCTCCCCCCTCTTTCTTCCTCGATTTTGTGTTAGCTCGGGCCGTTAAGGGTAGGTCGTGTCCCCTTGCGTGCGTAGAAAGCTGTGGATAAGGGGTATTCACCGAAGTGGATGTTGCGGTTAGCCGCGACGGCTGAGTCGCTGCATCGATATGCGGCGGTATGCGTTAGAGTTCCGACCGAAAAACCCGCCACCTTCTCCACGATGAAGCGGCGCGAAGACCGGCCTACCTTTCCCAACGCCGCCGCACTACGATTCGACCGAATGGGCCGTAAGGAGCAAACCCATGACAGCCGAGCTTTGGACGAGCCTACTGACGATTGCCGGCATCTGGTTGGTCACCGTGCTCAGCCCCGGCCCGAACTTCATTTCCACTGTCTACGCCGCGACAACCCGTTCGCGCCAAAATGGCCTCGTTGTTGCCGCCGGCATCACTGTCGGGACCACAATCTGGGCAGCCGTCAGCCTGGCGGGCTTGGCGGTGCTGTTTCAGACGGCGGGCTGGCTTTACATCACGATCAGATATCTCGGCGCCGCTTATCTGGTCTTTGTCGGGATCAGGTTGCTGATAGCGGCCGGCACAACCGCCGGTCCGACTCGTCCCCTTGGCGCCTCGGCGACATCCGGTCGCGCGTTCCGGCGGGGCCTGCTCACGGATCTCAGCAACCCGAAGGCAGCGGCGTTCTTCACCAGCCTCTTCGCGGTGGCCGTTCCCCAAACAGCGCCGCTGTGGTTCGACCTCCTCATCCTAACATGCGTTGTTGGCATCGCCGGCGGCTGGTACGCCGGCGTGGCGATCGCCGCGACGTGGCCGCCGATCACCCGTCGGTACCGCCGGATCGAGCGCCGATTGAGCCAAGCAGCCGGTGCCTTGTTTGTAGGATTCGGTTTGAAGCTCGCGGCCGACCGATAGCTTCCGCCGAAGCCAGCATGGTCTGTTGGTTCAAAAAGCGACAGCGCGGCGGCCTTTAGCGGTACAGCGACATGGAGACAATCATGACCGCATCAGTCGGGGTGTCCGGCGCCGGCGATCGCCTCGGCGCCACCTTCCTCGAGGAAGAACGTCGCGGTATCGCCTGGTCAATGCGCGGCCGGCTCGTTGCTTTGGCGATCATCGCCGTCTGGATCTCGATCGAGAATCCGTTCCCCGAGATCCTCTATGTCTTGGCACTGCTCGCCGCCTTCGCAGGGCTGGGCACGGCCTTTCTGTGGCTTAGCCGGAGCGACAGCTACGCGCCCTGGATGAAGTACGCTTTCATCGCGCTCGATGCTGCCCTTCTAACCTTCACGCTGCTCGTGCCAAATCCATTTCAGGGTTTCGAATACGACATTCAGCTGCAACTTCGCTTCAACAACTTCCCATACTTCTTTGTCATTCTCGTCGGCATAGCTGCTTTCACCTACTCACCGCGGTTCGTCGCGTGGTCGGGCATCGCTTGCGCGGCCGCCTGGGGCGTCGGCACATCGTTCATCATTTTTCGGGCCGATACGCTAACAACCGCAAGCCTTCCGCCGGACGCCGGCCCGCCCGAAATCCTCGCGGTCATCCTCGATCCCAAATTCGTGTTCGCAGGCAGCAGGATCACGGAGATTCTGACCGCATTGATTGTCGCCGGGATTCTGTCCGCCGCGGCCTGGCGTGCCCGGCGGCTGGTCGGTGCACAGACCGAGGCCGAACGCCAGCGCACCAATCTGTCGCGTTACCTTTCGCCCAACATGCTCGACCGACTGTCCAACATCGACGAGCCGTTCGGCGGCATTCAAGAACAGCACGCCGCCGTCCTGTTCGTCGATATTGTCGGCTTCACATCGCTGTGCACCGACAAACGGCCCGATGAGGTGATTTCGCTTCTGCGCGACTTCCATGCCCGCATGGCCCAGACAATCTTCGCTTTCGATGGCACCCTCGATAAGTTCATCGGCGACGGTGTGATGGCCACCTTCGGCACCCCGGCGCCGCGGGATGACGATGCGTTGCGTGCGCTGCGCTGCGCCCGCGCCATCGGCGCTGCGGTTGAGGCATGGAACGTCGCCCGTCGCCGGGCCGGCGACCCGCCGCTGGGCGTCGGTATTGGCCTTCATTTCGGTCCCGTTGTTGCCGGCGACACCGGCGACCGCAACCGCTTGGAATTCGCCGTCGTCGGCGACACCGTCAACGTCGCGAGCCGCCTCGAGCGCCTGACGCGAGAACTCGAGGCGGAGTTGATTGTCAGCGATGCCGCGGTCGCGGCGGCCGCTCTTCCGTCCGGCGACGGCCTTCTCGCCGGACTGGAGAAAAGGACAGACGTGTCCCTGCGCGGCCGTGAACAACGCACCTTGGGCATCTGGATCGGGTCGGCCGCAACGTCAAAGATAGACTAGAACAAAACTAGAACATTTGCTATCGTCATCCAAATGTCGATCCGCGAGGGATGCAAGCGTTCTTGCTAAGGCTTCGGCCAATCGAAGCTGTCTCTTGAACGACATGGAAAGAGGCAATTACTGGCAACCGCACAACGAGGGAGAATGGAATGCCGACCAACAAACATGGCCTGTTTCACTGGAACGAGCTCATGACGTGGAGCGTCGACAAGGCCAAGGCTTTCTACACCGACACGCTCGGCTGGTCGTACGAGCCCTTTCCGATGGCGGATGGGGGCGAATACACCGTGTGCAAGGTCGGCGACGAAGTCGCGGGCGGTATCATGGAGATGAAGCCCGGCATGGGGCTGGACGGCGTGCCGGACCACTGGTTCGCTTACATCACCGTTGACGACATCGACGCGCGCGTCGCCAAGGTGAAGGACGCGGGCGGTGAGATCATGCGGGAGCCGTTCGATGTCCCCAGCGTCGGTCGCATCGCCATCGTCAAGGACAAGGCCGGCGCCGCCATCGGCTGGATCACACCCGCTCAGCAAGGCTAGCCGGCGCTAGGGCACGGAGTGGGCGGCCTTCGACCGCCGATCGAGGCTGCCCTCTATCCCTACTCCGCCGCCGCGTAACGTTTGTTGTCCGCGTCGCGCTGGTCCGCCTCGGTCGGGCCGGGCTTACGCATATAGGGCGTGCTGACGTCGGCGATACCCTTGTAGGCGTACGGGTCGTCGCCAGCGACCATGATGATGTCGCGATAGTCGTCCCCGGTCGGAGCCCGCCCGACCTGGTCCCACGGCAGCAACGATTCAGCGCGCATGTAGACGAACTGGATCGAGTGCCGGAAACCGCTGCCGGTCCGGTTGGGGTAGGATCCGTGCAGCGCATACCCATCGAAGACCACCGCCGAGCCAGACGACAGCTCGACCGGCACGGCAGCATCCGCGCCGGGCGTAAACCCGAACGCCTCCTCGGCCCGATCCAGCTCCGGATCGTTGTGGCGCCGCATTGGCCACAGCACGCCGCGCTCATGCGATCCCGGAATGAAGCGCAGGCAACCGTTGTCGATCCGCGCATCGTCAATAGCGATCCAGACCGTCGTCAGCGAGCGGTCGCGGGTCGGAATGAATGTTTCGTCCTGGTGCCACGCATTGCCAGGCTGGCCGGGTCCCTTGATGAAGAGCACGGAATGCACGCACTTCACGTTCGGCCCGATAAGCCGGCAGACCCTGTCGACGATCCTGTGGTCGGCCAGCAGGCGGCGGGCGCGCGGGAGGGCCTTGTGCACGACGTGGCAGCCGATATACGGACGTCGGACCTCCGCGTCCGAACATCCGGTCGCGGCCGGCTCAAGACCCTCGATAGGCCCAAACACCCCGCGGCACAGCCCGGTTACATCCTCGCGTAGGCCATCCATCTCGGCTGGGTCGAGCAGATCCGGCAGAACGAGAAACCCGTCGCGCCGATAGCTGTGTTGGTCGATCGCCCTCGTCATGATCGCGCCCTGCTCGGTAGCGGCGCGCTCAGCTTACGCCTTTTTCAAACGATCACCGAAATGTTCCCGCAGCTTCGCGACCTTCGGCTTGGCATTCATCGCGATGTACGGCTGCGCCGGATTGCGGGCCGCGTAGTCCTGGTGATACGCCTCGGCCTGGTAGAACGTCTCGATTGGCTCCAGCCGTGTCGCGATCGGCGCAGCAAAGACACCCGCCGCATCGAGTTGCGCAATGTAGGCCTCGGCGACCCGTTTCTGCGCCTCGTCGGCGTAGAATATGGCGGAACGGTACTGCCGGCCGATGTCGGCGCCCTGCCGATCGACCTGTGTCGGATCGTGGGCCACCGAGAAGAATACCCGCAGCAGCTGGCCGAACGTCACGCGTGACGGATCGAAGCGGATCTCGACGACCTCGGCATGGTCGGTGGCACCGCTGCAAACGCGTTCGTAGTTGGCGCTCTCGGCGGTGCCGCCGGCGTAGCCGGACGTAACCGACAGGACGCCGTCGAGTTCCCGGTAAACCGCCTCGACGCACCAGAAACAGCCGCCCGCGAACACCGCCGTTTCTTCGGCCGCCGCCGTCGCCACAATGTCCTCTGCGGGATCGGGGAACGCACCAGGCGAAACCTTGGCGCCGCTGCCGCGGCGAAACAGGCTTGCAACACCCATGACGATCTCCTCCTCAACCGGCCAACCAGAATGGCGACTTCGCCTCTAACTTGGGACCCTTGACGCGAAACGGGAAGAGCCGGTTTCGAACAGCCGCTCACAAACGACGTGGCCGCGCCATTATGACATCTACGCCGGACTTTCTTCATCCGCCGCTCGACGCGATATAAGGGGCCATGACGTCGCCAAGCGATGCCAAGGCCGCCGGCACCCCCCGGCTCGCCCAATTCAACGGCCCGGCCCTTTTGCTTTACGGCTTCCGACCGTTTTTCCTCGCGGCAGGCATCTGGGCGCCACTCGCCATCGTGCTCTGGGTCGGCACCCTGCATGGCGGTCTTGCCATACCCACCGACGCCGCCCTTGTGACCTGGCACGGCCATGAGTTGCTCTTTGGCTACGCGACCGCCGCAGTCGCCGGCTTCCTGCTAACAGCCATTCCCAACTGGACCGGCAAGCTCCCGCTGCGCGGCTGGCCGCTCGGCGGCCTCGCCGCGTTATGGCTGGCCGGCCGACTTGCGGTATCGACGTCGGCCAGCCTTGGGCCCGGGCTAACCGCCGCCATCGACCTTAGTTTTATGGCCGCTCTCCTCGTTCTGGTTTTGCGGGAGATCATCACCGGCAAGAACTGGCGCAATCTGCCCATGGTCGGCGCCCTGCTCCTACTGCTTGTCGCCAACCTGCTGACTCATCTCGACAAACTCGGGGGCGGTCCGCTGAGCGAGATGGGTATGCGGCTTGGCATGGCGACGATCGCCGCCCTGATCGCCCTTGTCGGTGGGCGCATCATCCCCAGCTTCACGCGCAACTGGCTCAAGAAACGGGGCCATAGCTCCTTGCCGGCCACCTTTGGCCAACTCGACCGTGTGGCGCTACTCGTCCTCCTGGCTGCCCTCATCGCCTGGACCGCAGCACCCGCCACCGTCACGACAGCGTTTCTCGGCGCCGCCGCCGCCGTCATGCATTTCGCCCGCCTGGCCCGGTGGCGCGGCCTTGCCACCCTTCGTGAACCGCTCTTGTGGGTCCTGCACCTCGGTTATCTCTGGCTGCCTATCGGCCTAGCCCTGGTGAGCCTCGGCGCCCTCGGCCTCCTGCAGTCGAGCACCGGCATTCATGCCCTGACGGTCGGCGCCGTGGGGACCATGACCCTCGCGGTGATGACCCGTGCGACCCGCGGCCACACCGGCCGCCAATTGACGGCCGACGCCGGTACGACGGCGATTTTCGTCTGCATCACGCTCGCGGCAATCAGCCGTGTGGTCGCGGCACTTGCGCCGAGCCTCTACGGCACGCTCGTCAATGGTGCCGCGCTTTTCTGGACCGTCGCCTTCGTCTTGTTCCTCGTCTTTTACGCGCCCATGCTGGTGCGGCCGGGCCAGGGCGTGTCGACCTAGTCGTGTACGACCAGCTCGACGACGAAATCCGGCGCTACGTGGACGCCCTGATCGATCATGCTCAGAGTGCGCTGTGGCCGGAGCGCCGGGCCGCCCTCGACAGTTTCCGGCGCGGCATCGCCGGCAGCGACCCCAAGGACGTCAAGGCGGCTCTAACCGCGGTCCCATTCGAGTTGCCGCCGTATTTCGACGCCAACGAGGCCTTGTTCCGGCTTGTCCTGACGGCCTATCTCGTGCGCCTCGGTCCGTCCGAGGTCAACAATCCGGACCAGGCCGAGATCTATGCCAGCTCTCTGGACGACGGCCATCGCCAGCTCGCCCAACGGTGGTTCGACGCCCATTAGGGTCAGGATCGAGCCCATTTTGGAGACGCCTCTTGCCAGGCCGCTTGCCGGTCCCAATATCTCCCGGGCTGGCGGCTGTTCCTTCGCCGGCACCCACCCAAAAAGTCAGTTCCACCGCTTGACAACGGGCTGCTGAAAGCCTTTATAGCGCTTGTTGGCACTCGGCCGTAATGAGTGCTAACAACCTTCCGAGTTCTTGTTTTGTTGTCAGAGAGGAATGGAATGAACTTCCGCCCTTTGCACGACCGGGTTGTCGTTCGTCGCGTCGATGAAGACGAGCGTACATCCGGCGGCATCATTATCCCCGACACTGCCAAAGAGAAACCGATGCAGGGCGAGATCCTTGCGGTTGGCCCCGGCGCCCGCGACGAAGCTGGCAAGCTCGTCCCGCTGGACGTCAAGGCGGGCGACCGAATCATCTTCGGCAAATGGTCCGGGACCGAGGTCAAGATCGAGGGCGAAGAGCTCCTGATCATGAAAGAATCCGACATCATGGGCATCGTCCAGAGCACCGGGAAGAAGTCCCGGAAGGCCGCCTAAGGAGTAAAGAGGAATGCCAGCAAAAGAAGTCCGTTTTTCAACGGGTGCCCGGGACAGGATGCTTCGCGGCGTCGACGTCCTCGCCAACGCGGTCAAGGTCACCCTCGGTCCGAAGGGCCGTAACGTTGTCCTCGACAAGTCCTTCGGTGCGCCACGCATCTCCAAGGACGGTGTGACCGTCGCCAAGGAGATCGAGCTCGAGGACAAATTCGAGAACATGGGCGCCCAGATGGTCAAGGAAGTCGCGTCCAAGACCAGTGATCTGGCCGGTGACGGCACGACAACGGCGACCGTTCTCGCCCAATCCATCGTCCGCGAGGGCTCCAAGGCCGTCGCCGCCGGCATGAACCCGATGGACCTGAAGCGTGGCGTCGACATGGCTGTCGAGACGATTGTCGGCGACATTAGCAAACGGTCGAAGAAGGTCCGCACCAACGAGGAGATCGCCCAGGTCGGCACGATTTCCGCGAACGGCGACCGCGAAATCGGCGACTACATCGCCGAGGCGATGCAGAAGGTCGGCAACGAGGGCGTCATCACGGTCGA
>CAJICA010000266.1_pt1 | contig 43096 bp, 45 predicted proteins | sample 9199501 | NCBI WGS metagenome assembly CAJICA01 (sample SAMEA7708319, study PRJEB35096) | sediment metagenome | biome: marine neritic benthic zone biome [ENVO:01000025]; feature: sediment [ENVO:00002007]; material: shallow marine sediment [ENVO:03000034] sea grass bed [ENVO_01000059] ... | reverse complement strand
GTTACCGATGCCGGGATAGCCGAAGATCCGCTCGATCAGGACCGTGCCGCCGACCAGGAAGGTGAATTGCACGCCGGTGAGCGTCAGGGTCGGAATGAGGGCGTTGCGCAGCGCCTCCCGCACAATAATGCGGCCCCTGGTGAAGCCGCGGGTTTGAGCCAGGAGCACATAGTCCTGTGCCATCGCTTCGGCCAGCGACGTTTTCAGCATGCGCGCGATCACCGCCGCCAGTGGTAACGCCAGCGCCAAAGCCGGCATCACCAAATGCCGCGCCACCTCCCGCACTAAGACCAACTCACCGCGCACCAGGCTTTCGATGAGAAAGAAACGCGTGACGAAGTCGAAACCGATCGTCGGATCGACCCGGCCGGAGATCGGCAGGACCGGCAGCAGCACCCCCAGCACCAGGATGAACACCAGACCCCACAGAAAGTCGGGAATCGCCAGACCGAGACCGGCGATCGCATCGACGGCAACCTCCGGCCAACGCCGCGACCAGATCGTCCCGACGATCGCCAGCGTACCGCCAAGCAAGCAGGCAAGCACAGTCGCCGCCATGGTCAGCTCCAGTGTCGCCGGCAAGCTCTGTGCGATCAGCAACACCACATCCTGACGCAAGCTGATCGACGTCCCGAAGTCACCGCGGAGGATCTCGCCGGCCCAGATGAGGAACTGGGTCAGGATCGATTGATCGAAGCCGTAGATCCGCCGCAGGTTGTCGATATCGGCCGCCGTCGCACCGGGCGGGATCATCATCGCAATTGGATTGCCCGGCACGACCCGCAGTAATACGAAGACGATGACCGCCACGCCGGCCAGCGTCGGCACGGCGAGCAGCAGCCGGCGAAGAAGGTAGCGTAGCGTCATGGGGCAACCGCGCGGCAGGACGCGCCCATGATTGCGGCCCTCGAGCGTGCGAGCAAGAGGGCCGCTCGTCAGGTGTTTCTAGTTCGTCGGCCGAATCAGCTGCGGCAGCACGAAGTTGGCCACATGCGGCGTCACCTCGAGGCCATCGCGGTAGACGATCGGTTGGACGAATTGCAGTAGCGGAATGACGTAGCCTTCCTCGGCAATGTAACGGTCGACAGCCTGATAGCCGGCAATCCGCGCCGCCTCGTCGGCTTCGCCCCACAACGGACCGATCATCGCGTCGAGGTCGTCGGTATCCCACACCGAATGCGGCGACGGCCCGAACATCGCGAAACCGGTCGAGGTCGATGGGTCGCCAATCGAATTGCCCCAGTTATAGAAGGCAGCCGGCGCCAGCTCGTCCCGTGCCCGCAGCTCGAAATGCTTGGCAATCTCGTAGATCTCGGCTTCGGCCTCGATCCCGACGTCGCGCCACATGCCGATGATCGCCTGGATGATCTCGAAATCACGCGGCTTGAACCCGCGCGTCGTCTGAATCCGGAAACGCGCCGGATTGTCTTGCGAGAAACCGGAAGCGGCGAGCAGTTCCTTCGCCCGTTCCGGATCGTACGGGACGTCGATCGACGCATCGAACGCCGCGTACTCAGGCGCCTGCAGCGTATCGATCGGCACGCCGTAGCCACGCAGCAACCGGTCGACGATGGCGTCCTTGTTGATGGCGTGATGCGCAGCCAAGCGCACATTCTTATCTTCCATCACTTCGATGTCGTTCAGGAAAATCATCGCGATGTCGGAGACCGGCGTCGTCACGCCGTTTAGGCCGGCCTTCTGGCTGAGCCGGTCGAACTCGTCATACGGAATTTCGATCGTGATGTCCGACGAACCGCTTTCGATCTCGGCGACCCGGCTGGTTGCGTCCGGCACGAACTTGAAGACGACCGTGTCGAACGCCGGCTTGCCGCCCCAATACTTGTCGAAGGCCTTCAAACGTACGAAGGCGTTGCGTTGAAACTCCTCGACCATGTACGGGCCGGAACCGAGCGGCGCGGCCTCAAAGCCCTCGGCACCGACTTCTTCGAAGTAGTGCTTCGGCAGCACGTAGGCCGTCAGGAACGCCATCCACTTGAACAACGTCGGCTCGAATTCCAGCACGTCGGCGGTGATGCGGTTGCCGGCGATCGAGAAGTTCCCGATCTTGCCCCACACGAACTGGATCGGATTGCCGGTGTCCGGATTACCGGCGCGCTCCAGCGACCACACGACATCTTCGGGTGTCACCGGCACGCCGTCATGCCAGAACGCGTCGTCCCGCACCTCCATGAAGATCTGACTGCGGTCTTCGGTCCAGCCCCAATCGGTCAACAGGCCGGGTTTGAAGCTGAGGTCCGGGTTCTGATCGACATACTGGTCGAACACGGACTTGTAGATCGACTGGATCGTCGGATTAACGGCCGACGTCCCGACGGTCGGGTCCCAAGACGGCAGCACGACGTTGTAAGCGATCGTCAGCGTATCGTCGTTTTGCGCCGCGGCGGTTGGCGCCTGTAATGTCGCGGCGGCACCGATGGCCAGCGCCACGCCCAGACCCAGCATCGTTCGCATAACTTCCTCCCTGTATTCTTGTCGTTCTACTCGGCGGCAACCGGCGCGCTCTCACGCCACCGCGCCATGAGGGTGTTCGAAGGCTGGGTTTCATCCAGCACTTTCTTCGCGGTCTCGACTCCAGCCACGGGCAGGTTCGCCGCATCCAGCACGCCGATCTGCACCAGCACCGACGCCTGATCCCAATAGATGTGCTCGTGGTAGAGTTTGTCCCCACGGAAGCAGACAATCGCCACCAGAGGTATCTCGACGTAGCGGCCCGTCGGCGCCAGCCCCGGCAGCATCCAGTCGATCTCGATGTCGTGGGTGAAGCAAAACAGCATCTCGTCAACGACACGGTCGGCGCCGACCGTGCGTGAAATCGGGATCAGTTTCGTATCTTGCGGCGTCTTCGGAATGAAATGGTTCTTGTAGAACCGATGCAGATCGCGGTAGCCGACACCGCCCGTCATCGTCGGGATATGGTTGACGTAGGGCTCGTCGACCATCGTCTGCATGGTCGCGTCGACGTCCCGCGTCGCAAACTCGTACTCGCAATGTTTGTCCCAGAGTTCGACGAGGTTGTAGTACGGCCCCATCACCCGCCGGAACAACGCGATCGACCTAGTGTGCGCCATGATCGACGAAGGCTTGTCGTAGGACTCCCGTTCCGGCGTGTTGAAGGCGTGGTCGACACCGGGATAGACATAGAACTCGACGTCGGTGCGGCCCGCGAAGGCCGCCTGGATCTTCTCGACGGCCTCCATCGGCACGAACTTGTCCAGCGCGGCGAAGTGCAGGACCATCGGGCACGTGATCTTGGCCGCGTCGTCCAGCATCCCCTCGATGCCGACACCGTAATAGCTGACCGCACAATCGACCCCGGCATGCGCCGCCGCGATATAGGCGAGCTTGCCGCCGAGGCAGAAGCCGAGCGCGCCGACCATGCCCTTCACCTCGGGCCGGGCGCGCGCCGCCGCCACCGTCTGCGCGATATCTTCAGTCGCCTTGGCGAGATCGAAGGCCTGCATGTGGCTGAGCGCTTTTGCGAATTCGGGGTCGGAGTAGCCGAGTTCGATTCCGGGCTCGAGCCGCCAAAACAGATCCGGCGCGATGACCACATAGCCTTCCTCGGCGTAGTAGTCGGCGACGTCGCGCATATGCTGGTTGACGCCGAAAATCTCTTGCAGGAGCACGATGGCCGGGCCGCTGCCACCGGCCGGCACCGCCATATAGGCCTTGAAGGTCCCGCCGTCCTTGGCGTCGATGGTGATCCAGTCGCCGGCCATCCGATCCTCCCTCGATACGTCCTCAGCGCATTCTAGGCAGCCACCCATGAGTTTCAAACTTAAATTCATGCTATAAATGATGCTATAAGGCAAACGACGCCGAAGACGGACGTTTCGAATGACCAAAAACAGCGACAGCGGCTGGCATCTCGCCGAGACCCCACCGGAAGAACGGCTCACGGAGCTCGAGTTCAGCCTTGAGCGGGTGATGCGCGCCTTCTACCGCTGGAAGAGCGAGTGTCTAGCGGCGGTCAGCGACGGCACGTTCACCGGCGACGACGCGGCGGTTCTCAACGTCATCCGCTACCGAGAGCAGCCCAAGGGGCTGTCGGAGATCGCCGGTTTGTTGAATCGGGCCGACACCGCCAACATTCAGTACGCGCTCCGCAAGCTGTTACGCGCCGGCCTGATCGAGAAGACAAACGCCGCGTCCCGCCGCGCCACCGGCTACCGTGTGACGGCCAGCGGCCGCGGGGTAACCGACCGCTACGCCGCCCTCCGGGCCGAGCTACTAGTCCCCTCCACCGAGTCCGTCAGCGGCTTCGGCGATGCCGCACGGCTGTTGGATGTCCTGTCCGGCTTGTACGACCAGGCCACCACCCGCGCCGGCGCCAAACGCTATACCTTGACGGCGGCGGAGTAGGGCGCCCGCCACATGCGGCAGCACCTGTCCGGCGTGACATTGCTGGTCTCGGACTACGACGACGCCGTCGCCTTCTACACCGAAAAACTGAACTTCCGGATCGTCGAGGACACGCTCCTTGGCGGCGGCAAACGCTGGGTCACCCTGATGCCGCCGGGCGCCACGGAAACGCGCCTGCTGCTGGCCAAGGCCGACGGCCCGGCGCAAGCGGCACGCATTGGCGACCAAACCGGCGGCCGCGTGTTCCTGTTCCTGACGACCGACGATTTTCACCGGGACCACCAGCGCATGCTGGCGGCCGGTATCACGTTTCTCGAGGACCCGCGGCACGAGCCCTACGGCACGGTCGCCGTCTTCGCCGACCCCTACGGCAACAAGTGGGACCTCATCGAGCCACGGCGCTGAACCGGTCCGCCGACGATCCGGCCGCCGTCTCGGCAACGAAGGCCGCCAGGCCGTCGAGACACCCGGCCCAGCCGGCTTCGTGGGTATCGCGGGTCGCCTGGTCGACGATGCGCTCATGCACGACGACGACGTCGGTCGCATCGTCGACCGGCTCGAAGCGCACCGTGACCTGTTCCTCGACACCGGACCCGGGTTCCCGTCGCCACGTGTAGGCCAGTTGCCGTGGCGGCTCGATATGCGTGAAGGCGCCGCCGATCCGGACGATGGCGCCATCCGGCATTCGGTGCGCAATGCTGTACCGGCCGCCAATGCGCAGATCGATGTCGGCGCCAATGCACGTCACCGCCCGCGGCCCCCACCAGGCTTGCAGCTCCGTCGCCCGCGTCCACGCCGCGAACAGGCGCGCCGCGCTGGCTCGGATCCGGCGGCGCACCACCAGGCTGACCGTGCCGGCACCACTGTCGTCAGGTTCCGTCGAGTCCATCCGCCTCACCTTCAACGTAGTCCGCCAGGGACCGCAGGCTGTCGTCCCAGAAACCGCGATAGTGGCCCAGCCAACGCTCCAAGTCCTGCAGCGGCGCGACGTCGAGGGTGCAGTGATGGACCCGCCCGTCGATCAACCGCCCGACCAGGCCCGCTTGCTCCAGCACCCGCAGATGTTTCGACACCGACGGCAAGGACATCGCAAAGGGCGCCGCCAAGTCCGTAACCTTGGCCGGGCCTTCGGTCAGCCGCGCCAGCATCGCCCGCCGGGTCTGGTTGGACAACGCATGAAACAGCCGGTCCAGGCCGGCTTCGGTCTCCAGGGGCAGGGCACTTGTCAGCATTTCGAATCAATATTAAACCAACCACGCAACAGTTAACCGATTATGCAACTATTGGCAATGGGAGAACGCCCTCATGTCTGCACCGATCCACCAGGAAGTCACGTTCGATGCCAAGCCGGAACGGCTCTACGAGGCGCTGATGAACCAGGACGAGCACAGCGCCTTCACCGGCGGTCCGGCGGAAATCAGCCGCGACGTCGGCGGCGCCTTCTCATGCCACGGCGGTCAGATTGTCGGCCGCAATATCGAGCTGGAGCCCAACAAGCGTATCGTTCAGGCCTGGCGCGTCGCCGCCTGGCCCGACGGGGTCTATTCCATCGTCAGGTTCGAGCTAGAGCCGGACGGCAACCGGACGCGGCTGACGTTTGACCAGGCCGGCGTGCCGGCCGAGGGCCGGGACGCCGTCGATGCCGGCTGGAAGGCCCGCTACTGGGAGCCTTTGGAGGGCTACCTAGCTGGCTGAACGTCGGCCGCCGCCGCGAGTCGGTGGTGCGGCCATATCAATTTGTCAGCGAAAGCAGGAAGAAAAGGCCCCGCCTCGGGACGTATGAGTTCAGGGAGGCGGGGCCAGGGGTGCGTGCGAGGGTCAAGTAGCACGTTCAGAAGACATTTTGGTTTCACAAGCGTGGGAAAGTCGGAGTAGCCATAGCCCCTTTTTGCAATCATCGCGTGCGCCTAATCGGCATCGGAATCGCCTTTGCCGGTCAATCCCCTTAGAAAGGATTGGATCGTAAGGCCGATGCCGCCGGAAGGCCCGGATGCCAACTGGATCTTCCCGGTTGGGCGGGGCACCGGGTAAGCTGCGCTTTTCAGAACCGGCGGCGACAAGTCGGCTTGGTCATAAGCCGTGAAGGCATTCACCTGCATCACGCGCCGCAGTTTCGGAATGTATTGATGGTCACCGGCATAATTCTCGAGTCGGCCGGCCAGCTCGAGTCCGGTTGCCGAGCGCCCCAAGGCACGCAACTTCGCCCGTTCTGCCCGCAACTGGCGATACGCCTGGTTTGTGTTCAGATTGTCCATGTACGACCGGACACTGTGTAACAGCGTGTCGAAGCTGCGGATTTTGTGCGTCTCGCCGGCGGCGCGCCCGTCCGGCACCAGGCCACGACGGTTCCCGAATGTCCACTCGCCGAACATGGCGTTGCCGTCGCGCGCAAATCGCGACCGGCCCCAACCGGTCTCGAGCGCCGCTTGTGCAAGTGCCAGGGATGGCGGCACGGCATCGACGCGGTAGCGCAGAGTCGGATTGTCCCGCACGTTGGCGTCATACCGCTTGGCCAACCGCTCGAGCCAGATCTGGTTGACCGGGCTCAGCGCATCGCCGACGTGACGCCGTTCGAGCAACGGCAGCATGTGAGCCCGCTCCGCCCGGATGACCTCGTTCGAGGCCAGCACCAACGGCAGCATCCGCCGCAGGAACGACACCTTCCGCCCGCCGGCCGGTGCGGCCAGGGTATCCTTATAGACGCGCGGTACGGCGGCCTTGCCGTGCCGCACATGCCGGAGGCTGAACTGCTCCGATCGCGCGGCCGCCTGCGCTCCGGACACCGGCGACTGCGCATCCCCCACCATCCGCAATGCCCGCGACAGCCGGGCCCGATCGCGCCCCAACCCGGTCGCGCTGAACAACACGTGGTAGCGTTGCCCGCCGCTGTCCCAGCCGACGCCATGGCCCGAGGTTGGCGTATCCATGGTCAGCCGCAAAGAGAGAATTGTCCCGTCGCTGCACCCCAGGAGAGCGTCGCCGAGCGGCTCCGTGTCCGCCGTCTCGGCGCGCACAATGCGCGCCACACCGTCGCAGCTGCGCCCGCCGGCGCCGTCGAGAACGATCGGCGAGGTCTTGTGCCGGGGGAATAGCTCACTCTCACCCAGGAGAACCGCGCCGCTGTCCGTTCGGTAGACGGCCACGGCGAGTTGCCGTGGCATCATGCCGCTCTCGACCGCCGCGACAAAGGCGGCACCCGCGGTTTCGGTCACCTGCGGGTAGCCGGCGCCCGACAGACAGGCTGGCATCCCCTCCGGCCGCCGCGCACACCGGACACGGTCAAAGACCAGGTCGACCTGGTCCCGGTGCGGGGGCAACTCCACCAGCGGCAGAGATGACGATGGCTCGCGGTTTAGTCCAAAGTCGATTGTCCCGCACCCCGCGAGACCGGTTAGGAGACCAAACCAGAGAGCAACCTTCGAGAACGCCATGCGACCCGCCCGCACTTGCCCAACACGAACGGGTCTCTTTGCCGGTCTGCAGTACGGAACGGGTTAAGAATGCGGCGGATTTGAGAAGATCCAATTCGCGCGACCGGCGCCTGCGGGGCGAAAAACCGATGCGGGTCAATGCCTTCCGGCCGCAGCCCGGCCATCGGACACAGCCCGTGACAAAGGCGAGACCGGAAGGACTGATCTGACAGAAACACCTAACCCGCCGGCTGGCGGGTTCGGTGGTGGCGGGAACGCCGGTTCCGCCCTATGAGGCGGAACCTCCCTGTTCATTGGCGGTTTCTTCTTCCTTCATCCGCTTTTTCTCAGCTCGTGCGGCTTCTCGAGCCGCCCGTTTCGCCGCCTTTTTCTGCTCGCGCTCTAGGCGCTTGTAGTCTTTGCTCGGTGTGACGGCCATCTCATCACCTGCTTGGTCGTAAGCGCTTGGGTGGATTGAATGCGAAGCCTGTATATAGGGTGTTTCGGATTTGCCGCCAAGTCTCCTCGGCCACTTCCGGCTTCACGACACCGCGCGGCCAATGTGCGTCGGCCGAACACCACCGAAAAGCCAGGCGGCCCTACACGGCCGCGAGGGCCCCCGCCAACTCCCGCAGCAAATCGTCGACGTCCTCGATGCCGACCGACAACCGAATCAGGGAATCGCTGATCCCCAACTCGGCCCGTCGGTCCGGCGGAATCGACGCGTGGGTCATGATACCGGGATGCTCGATCAGGCTTTCGACCCCACCCAGGCTCTCCGCCAGGGCGAACAGCCGGAACCGTTCCAGCACCCGCCGCGTCCCGGCGAGATTGGTTTTGAGGATCGCCGTCACGATCCCCCCGTAGCCGTTCATCTGGGTGCGCGCCAACGCATGCTGCGGATGGCTCTCCAGGCCCGGGTAAATGACGCGCTCGACGGCCCCATGCGCCTCGAGAAAACGCGCCACGGCCATCGCGCTCTGGCAGTGCCGCTGCATGCGCAGTGCCAGCGTCTTGAGTCCCCGCAGCGCCAGAAAGCTGTCGAACGGGCCGGCTATGCCGCCGACCGCATTCTGCAGAAAGGCCAGTCGGTCGATCAATGCCGGCTGCTCGCCAACGGCAATAACACCGCCGACCATGTCGGAGTGTCCATTCAGGTATTTCGTCGCGGAGTGCACGACCAGGTCGAAGCCGCAGGACAGAGGGCGCTGGATGCACGGCGTCGCGAACGTGTTGTCGCACACCGCGATCAGATCGTGCGCCCGGGCGATCTCCGCCACGGCGCTCAGATCGACGAGCCGCAGGAGCGGGTTGGTCGGCGTTTCGACGAACACCATACGCGTGTTCGGCCGGATGGCGTCCCGCAACGCCGACGGATCGCTCAGATCGATGAACGAGAACGACAGCCCCGCCGATTGGCGCCGCACATTCTCGAACAGCCGATAGGTTCCACCGTACAAATCGTCCGCCGCAACGACATGAGCACCGCTGTCCAGCAACTCGAGCAACGTTGACACGGCCGCCATGCCGGACGCAAAGGCAAAGCCGGCCCGACCATCTTCCAGATCGGCGACGCATGCCTCGAACGCGCCGCGCGTCGGGTTCTGCGTACGCGCATACTCGTAGCCCTTGTGTACGCCGGGACTGTCTTGCACATAGGTCGAGGTCGCGTAGATCGGCGTCATCACGGCGCCCGTTGTCGGGTCCGGCCGCTGGCCGGCGTGAATGACGCGCGTCGCTAGCCCGTCGCGATTGCTCTTGTTCTCCGTCATGGGATCTGTAGGCGCAAATGGTTCAAGAGATCCACCTTTGTTATGAGGCCGAGAAACCGGCCGTCTTCGACGACCAGGGCGACGTGGTCCCCGCGAAACACCGGCAGGAGATCATCAATCGACATCGCCGGCGAAACCAATTCGAGTCGACTGGACATCACTTCGCGAACGAGACCGCCGAACCGGTCCGGATGTCGGTGCACCGCCAACAGAATATCGGACTCGTCGACAATGCCGACGATGTCTCCCTCGTCCATGACCGGCAGTTGCGAGACATCGTACAGCCGCATGCGGCCATAGGCGATGAGCAGCGTATCGCTGGGCGCGACCGACACCACACCGCCTTCGTCGGCCCGCCGCGTGATCAAATCGCGCAGATCACCGTGCTGCTTTCGTTCGACGAAACCCTGCTCGATCATCCAATAGTCGTTGAACATCTTCGACAAGTATTTGTTCCCGCTATCGCAGACAAATGTGACAACGCGCTTCGGTTCAGTCTGCGCTCGGCAATAGCTTAGCGCCGCTGCGATCAGCGTACCGGACGACGAGCCGGCCAGCACACCCTCACGCAGCAACAGCTCGCGCGCCGTGTGCAGCGCCTCGCCGTCGGGAACCACGTGCGCTTCGGCGACCAACGACAAGTCGCAGTTCGGCGGCACGAAATCCTCGCCGATCCCTTCCACGACCCAGGACCCCGCCTCGCGCATTTCACCGTCCTCGACGATACCGGCCAGCACCGAGCCTTCCGGGTCGGCCAGCACCATTTGCACATGCGGCGCCACCTTTCCCATGAAGCGCCCGATCCCGCTGAGCGTGCCGCCCGAGCCGACGCCGCACACGACCGCGTCCAGTTCATGATCCATCTGTTCCCAGATTTCCGGCCCCGTACCGGTCTCGTGCGCCAGCGGGTTGGCCGGATTGGCGAATTGGTTGACCCAGAACGAGTTCTCGGTCTCGCGCTGCAGGCGCTCCGCCATGTCCTGATAGTATTCCGGATGGCCTTTGCCGACGTCGGATCGCGTCATGATGACCTCGGCACCCATTGCCTTCAGATGGAAGATCTTCTCCTGGCTCATCTTGTCGGGGACGACGAGGGTTAACCGATAACCCTTTTGCGCAGCGACCAGTGCAAGACCAAGGCCGGTGTTACCGGCCGTCGCCTCGATCAGCATGCCACCCGGCTTGATCTTCCCGTCGCGTTCCGCCGCGTTGATCATCGACAGGCCGATGCGGTCCTTGATCGACCCGCCTGGGTTTTGGCTCTCGAGCTTGACGAACAATTGGCAAGGCCCAGCGTCCATTTTGGTCAGTTCGAGGATCGGCGTATTGCCGATCAGATCGAGGACGGAACCGTGCGTCACGTCAGCACCCATTGCGCAAAATTCTCCATCAATCAGCCGCAAAACCCCACGGAAACTGCGCGGAACAGCACTTCTATTAAAGGATTAGCAACCATATCGGCACATCACTAACGGTGCAGTCTTTTTCATTTGACCGAGTTTGGGCGAGGCCAGCGCTTGATGACCGACATCTACGTCATGCCGGAGGACGAATTCGAGGAGACCGAGGACGCTGTCCTGCAGACACCGCGCGGTCGCGCATTTCTCCGCATGTACGCCAAGCGGCAACGGGCCATCGCCGTTGATGACATGCAGACGACTGTCGAAGCGATCAAGAACGTGTCGGCCCACGACAACGCCGAGAGCGCGCATCTCGACATCCTCCGCCAAGAGCTGCAGGAGATGAGCGCCGCCATCGTGCACTGCCGCAGCGAAATCGCCGCGATCAAACCGGAGGACGGTGGCAACAATCGCATCATGGCGGCGACCGAAGAACTCGACGCGATCGTCTCCTCGACCGAACGGGCGACGACCGACATCCTCTCGGCCGCCGAGGTCATCCAGGACGTCAGCGACAAACTGGCCGAGGGCGGCGCCTCGTCGGACCTTTGCGACCAGCTGCAAAACCAATCGATCAATATCATGACGGCCTGTTCCTTCCAGGATCTGACGGGCCAGCGGACAACCAAGGTCGTCAACGCGCTCCGCTATCTGGAGCAGCGCGTCAACGCGATGATCGACATCTGGGCCGCCAAGAACGCCAAGGGCGAAGTCAATGAAACCCCACCCGATATTGAGGACGATAGGCCGGACAGCCACCTGCTGAACGGCCCGCAACCCGAGGGTCAGGGCGTTAGCCAGGGTGACGTCGACGCAATGTTCGATGAGCCGACCGCGGCCGATTCCGAAGCGTCCAATCCGCCGCCGCCCGCCGACGCCGCGGAAGAGGCTGAGGTCGAGGTCAAGGCTGACGCCGAAGCGACGGAAACGACCGACGGCGCGGACGATAACCCCGCTGACACGTCCGATGCCGAGAAACCCGGAGTGCCCGACGCCGACGCAACGACAGCGGCTGTCGGCGCGGATAGTGACCCCGCTGACTCGTCCGACACCGAGGAACCCAGAGTGGCCCAGGCCGACGCCAACGTCGACGATTCCGCAGTCGAACTCATCGACATCGCCGACGACGACGCCGGTGATGAGATCGCGGCAGTCGCCGCCCAGGCGGCCAGCGCGGACCCAGTCGAGCCTGAAACGGCGGCCGAGGACACGCCGGCGCCTGACGCAGACGTCGCATTGTCGGAGGATGCCGATCCGTCCGCCGATGGGGCGGCGAATGAAACCGCGGCGGCCGATGAAGACCTCCCCGTCACGGAAGCACCTCTGAAAGAAGATGAAGTCGCCGAGCTTCTCGGCACCTGACGACAACGAGGATCCAAATGGACGACACAACGGTCCATTTCGAGCACAAGTTCTTCACCTCGGTCGAGGACGCCCATTTTCGACTGTCCGCGCACGATAATCAGCCCGTCCTGGTCGTGAACATGGGTGGCAGCGAAGTTGCGCTAACCCTGAACGGCATCCGCAACGAGTTCGGTCTGTCGGACAGTTCTGCGGACGGAAAGATGCTCGGCCTGATCGCAGAGTCCCTCGGCTTCGTCAAGATGTTGAAGCCGGGCGATCAACTCCCGAAGGAAGTCCTGACCGGCGAGCCGTCTTGGGAGGTCAACGCGCGGCATATCGACATCGCCACCCAACGATTGAATATGCAGCTCGTCACGTGGCTCTCGGGCGGCGAGGCCCTGATCACCGATCCAGAGGCGCTCCTGCAAATCGCCGAGGATCCGAAGACAAAGGAGAAGGTCAACAACGCCTTCACGGAAGCCGCGCAAAAGCTGGGCTTCGGATCAGACCGTGAGAAGGTCATCAGCCTCATCGAGAAACTTGCCAAGGAACTGGCCCATATCGAGGCGCTCCGCGACATGTATGCCCACGTCCAGGAGATCGACGACAAGGTTCAGACCCTGCGCAAGTTGTATTCCCGGGAACGGAGCGTGTACGACATCGCCGACCGCGTGGCCCGACTGATGAAACTCGCGGTCGACGGCTTTGATGACACGTTCTCGCAAACCGACGCCAACACCGGCGAAATCATGTCGGTTCTCAAGAACATCGACAATCAGGTCAGCTATATCCGCAAGGCCCGCGACTTGCTGTACCGCCAATTAGTTGCCTGGGAGGACATCATCGTGGAATGGGAAAACCAGCCAGCCCAACGGGCAATGAAAGTCCCGGACCTGCTGCGGGATACCTACCGCTTCCTCGCCCCCCGCTACATGCCGGTTGACGATTGGAAGCTGTACACCAAACTATCGATCCAAGACGAAGAGCCGAAATCGACGATGACCTGGTAGCGCCCGGTGGGACACTTTCGTGAAGCCAGGCGCCTAACGTCCAGGGTCGCGAGGTTGAGGATGCGCCGATGCGGCACGTGCTGGTCATCGAGGACAATCACGATATTTCGGAGTTGATCGCGCTTCACCTCCGCGATATCGACTGCAAGGTCACCCAGGCCCAGGACGGCGAGACGGGGCTGGATCTGGCCCTAACCGGCGGTTTCGAGCTAATCGTACTCGATCTCATGTTGCCGGGTTTGGGCGGGCTCGAGGTCTGCCGCCGGTTGCGCCGGGAGGGCGAATACACGCCGATCCTCATGCTCACCGCAAAATCGTCGGAGATGGACCGCGTCAGCGGCCTGGAGCAGGGCGCCGACGACTACCTGACCAAGCCCTTCAGCGTGCACGAGCTGCGGGCCCGCGTGAACGCCATCTTCCGGCGGGTCGACAATCTCAGCGGCAAAACCGCGGATGCCGGCGTGATCGAGGTCGGCGACCTCTGCATCAACACCAAGAAGCGCACGGTTTCCTTGGGCGAGCAGGCCGTGAGCCTAACGGCGAAGGAGTTCGATCTTCTGGAGCAATTTGCCCGTCACCCTGGCCGTGTTTATTCCCGCGCCCAGTTGCTCGATTTGGTCTGGGGATACGGCCACGCCAACTACGAGCACACGGTCAACTCCCACATCAACCGGCTGCGCGCCAAGATCGAGGACGATCCGGCTCAGCCGAAATTCGTCGTGACCGTCTGGGGCGTGGGCTACAAGTTCAACGATCGCGTCGCTGCCTAGGCGCGTCATGCTGCGCACCCTCTCCGGCCGGCTCGCGGCCGCCATGCTGGTCCTGATCGTCCTGATCAGCGCTGTTTACGTCGCCCTGAGCATGATTGTCACCCGCCTTCATTTCCAGGAGGTCAATCAGAGTCTGGGCCGCACTCTGGCAGCTGACGTCGTTACGGACACTCCCTGGCTGATGCGCGGCCACGATGTCAATCAAGGCGCCTTCAAGGCCGCCTTCGACCGCCTCATGCACATCAACCCCAGCATCGAGATCTACTTGCTCGATCCGGAAGGCCATATCATGGCCTTTTCGGCGCCGCCCGGCCGGGTCAAGCGCGAAACCGTCGACCTGGCGCCGATCGAGGCCTTCCTCGGCACGAGCCAGCCCTTGCCCATTCGTGGCGACGACCCCCGTGACGCCGGCCGGACAAAGGTCTTTTCGGCGGCGCCGCTCCTCAGCAACGGTGAACTCCAGGGTTATCTCTACGTCGTTCTCGGCGGCGAAGAGCACGATTCGGTCGTGCAATTGTTCCAGGCCAGCTTTGTGCTGCGCATGGCCGCCGGCATCACGATCGCTGCGGTGCTGCTGTCCTTGCTGGCCGGGTTCATGTCCTTCAACTGGCTGACGCGCCGGCTGCGCCACTTGGCCAAGGTCATGGACGCCTTCCGGGGCAGCGATCTCCGCCAGCCGATTGCGCTCTCCGCGTGGCGCCGCGGCGGCGGCGACGAAATCGACCGCCTCGGCGAAACGTTCGAGCAGATGTCCCGGCGCATCACCGACCAAATTGGACAGTTGCGCGAAGCCGATACGGCGCGCCGGGAGCTCATGACGAATATCTCCCACGACCTCCGCACGCCGATGGCGTCCCTGCAAGGCTACTTGGAAACCCTGCAAATCAAGGACGGCGACCTAACCGCGGCGGAGCGCCGGCACTATCTCGAACTGGCGGCGAAGCACAGCCGGCATCTCAGTCACCTGACCGATGAGCTGTTTCAGCTCGCCCGCTTGGATCAGCCCGATTCGTCCTTGGAGTCGGAACCGTTCTCCGTGGCCGAACTGGCCCACGACGTCGCCCAGAAATTCCGTCTCGACATCGAGCAAAAAGGCCTCAGCCTGCAGACGGACATCCCGATCGACGCCCCCTCCGTTTCAGGTGACATCGGCCTGATCGAGCGGGTCCTCGACAATTTGCTGGACAACGCCATCAAATACACGCCGGCCGGCGGCACCCTGAGACTCGCCCTGAAGCCGCAAGGCGATGTCGTCGAAACCTCGGTTGCCGATACTGGCTGCGGCATCCCGGCCGAGGAGCAGCCCCGTATCTTCGACCGCTTCTACCGCGTCCGCCGCCAGAACCAGCCGGCAACAGAGGGCACCGGCCTTGGACTCGCCATCGCCAAGCGCATTCTGGAACTCCACGGCAGTCCGCTGAAGGTCAGCAGCGCGCCCGGCGCCGGCGCCACCTTCACCTTCCAGCTCCCGGCCAGCGCTTAGCCGCCGGTCGCGTAGACCGTGCCGTCCTGACCGCGCGTCGCCCAGCCGGTCAGCCGCCGTTCCGCCAGCGCCGCCACCGCGTACATCACGATGCCCAGAAAGGCGATGACCAACAGCCCGGCAAAGACCAGCGGCACCCGGAAAGACGAACTCGCCTGCAACATCAGGTGACCGATCCCCGAGTTCGCCGCGACCGTTTCGGATATGACTGAACCGACGAAGGCCAAGGTGATCGATATCTTCAGTGACGCGAAGAAATAGGGCATTGAGCGCGGCACGCCCACCTTCCGCAGGATGTCGATCTTGCGCGCGCCAAGGGAGCGCAGAACGTCCTGCATCTCCGGCTCTAACGTCGCGATGCCGGTCGCGACATTGACGACGATCGGGAAGAACGAGATCAGGAACGCCGTAATGATGGCGGGCACAGTCCCGATGCCGAACCACAGCACCAGTATCGGCACGACCGCGACTTTGGGGATGGAATTGAAGCCGATCAGCAGCGGGTAGATCGACTGGTACAACAGCGCCGAGGCGCCCACGGCAACGCCGAGGAACAGCCCGAAGGCGACCGCGAAGGCGAACCCGACCAGCGTCGTGAACAGGGTCTGGAAGGCGTTGTGCCAGATCGGCCCCCAGAACTCGAACAGCGCGGCGAACGTCGCCGTCGGCGTCGGCAGGATGAACTCGGCGATGTCGAACAGGCGCACCAGCGCTTCCCAGACGACGAACAGCACCAAGGTCGCCAGCCACGGCGCCAGGTTCTTCCGGGTCAGCAGCCGCTTCATGCCGCTTGCCGGGCCCGGCTGATGTGGTCGCGCAGCTCGTGCACGATCTCGACGAAACCGGTTTCATAGGTGTTCTCGAGCGTTCGTGGCCGCGGAAACGGCACGTCGTGGCTGAAGATCACGCGCCCCGGCCGGTTCGACACGACGTGCACCTTGTCAGCGAGATAGACGGCTTCCCGCAGATCGTGGGTCACCAGCACGACCGTGAACCGGTTGCGCACCCACAAGTCTTGCAGCACGTCCCAGAGTTCTTCCCGGGTGAACGCATCGAGCGCCGCGAACGGCTCGTCGAGCAACAGCAGGTCCGGCTCGTGGATCAATGCCCGGCACAGCGACGCCCGTTGCTGCATGCCGCCGGACAGTTGCCAGGGAAAACGGTCACCGAACCCGCTCAGCCCGACCGTCGCCAGCAAGCTATCCGCCCGTTCCCGGAATTCCGCCTTCTTCCGCCGGAACTCAGACCGGTGCGGCTCGACGATTTCCAACGGCAGCAGAACGTTCTGCATGGTCGTGCGCCACGGCAGCATGATCGGGTTCTGGAAGGCCATGCCGACGATCTTCAACGGCCCGCCGACCGGCGTCCCAGCGACCGCGACGCGGCCGGCGTTGGCGGGATGCAAGCCGGAGACCAACTTCAGCAGGGACGACTTCCCGCAGCCCGACGGCCCGACGACGGCCACGAACTCGCCGCGGCCGATCTGTAGGGTCGCGTCGCGCAATGCCGGGGTGCCGTTTTCGGCGCCCCCGTAGGTCAGGCTAACTTTGTCGATATCGACGAAGGCCGGCGCGGGCGCCGCCGGCCGGCCTTCGGTATCCGCGGACAAGTGTCCTATTTCATCATCGCGTCGGCGACCATGCGCTCGTCCTTCGGCGGCAGGAACGCCGCCGTGAACAGCTCTTCCGCCGTCGGTGTCGCCGACAGGCCATAGGAGGCAGCCACCTGGTCGATTGAACGGCTGAGCCGGTCCATATCGACATCCCCGACCCCGTTCGCCTTGGTGTAGTCGGTGACGATGTTGGTATCGATCGCCAGCTGCAGACGTTCGAGCTCCAGGTCGTCGTCGATCAGCGGGTCGATCTCCTTGACCGCGGCCACGCCGGCCGCCGGGTCGGCCAGTACGTCCCGTAAGCCCTTGTAGGTGGCCCGGACGAAGCCGGCGACCTTGTCGGGATGGTCGGCCAGCATCGCCGGCGAGGCGATCACCGAGTTGCCGTAGAAGTCGAGCCCAAAGTCGGCGTACAGCATGATCACCATGTCGGCCGGATCGACGCCCTTGGCCTTTAGGTCGAGAAACGACGAGAAGTAATGGCCGGAGATGAAGTCGACATCGCCGCGCACCAGCATCGCCTCCCGGAGGGCCGGATCCATGTTCTGCTTTTCGACCGCCGCCTCGTCGATCCCGGTCGCCGTCGCGAAGGCCGGAAACAGCTTGTAGGAGGCATCGAAGACCGGCGCCCCAAGCACCTTGCCCTGCAGATCGTCAGGCCCGCTGATCTCCTTGCCTTTGAGCGAGAACAACGAGAAGGGCGGCGCGTCATACAGCATCATGACGGACTTGATCGCCAGATCGGGATTGTTGGCGTTGTATTCGATCAAAGCGTTGATGTCCGCGAAGCCCATGTCGTAGGTGCCGCTCGCGACCCGGTTGACCGCCCCGGCCGAGCCTTGGCCCTGGTCGATCGTGACGTCGAGCCCCTCTTCTTCATAGTAGCCGCGCGCCTTTGCCAGAATGAACGGCGAGGTCGGCCCCTGAAATTTCCAATCGAGCGTGAACTTCACGCTTAGGTCTTCGGCAGCGGCCCCAAACGACACCACGGCCGCCCCGACCACCCCCAAGATCGTACGCTTCAACATATTCCGCTTCCCCTATCCTCGTTTTTTCCTCGTAAAGACCCGCCCGTGCAAAACGCATACCGGCCGGGAAAACAGCAACGACCGCCGGGACCGAGCATGCACGGCTGCTCACCCGGTTCGCATGTCGACCGAAACCTAGGCACGCATCCTACCCGGTGAACGCCAAGCTAGCATGCCGGCCGATGCTGGCCCATACGATTCACCGAACGGCAGGCGCCGTTCCGGCGGGCGGCGCCAATAATCGGTTAACCAATCGCCGCCTAGGATCGCGCCGGAATCACAGCACTTTAGGCGATGCAACACGCGTCTGCGCCGATCGCGGTCGAGGAACCGCCGTCCACCCCGCCCCAGCTCGCGCTCTTGGCGCAGATGGCGCACGACCTACGGCAAGGCGCGGACGCCGGCTTCGACGTCGTGCTCGCCCGGCTGGTCGGGCATTTCGGCGCGGTCGGCGGCGCCATCTACGAGCCCGGACGCGACCGCCAGACCCTGATCCGGCGGGCCCATGTTGGCCCGGTCGAGCTACCGGCGAACCTGCCGCCCGACAGCACGAGCATTCTCAAACTCCCGCTGCAAGCCGAAGACCGGCAACTGGGCCTGCTCGCTTTGGCGGAAGCCAAGCAATCCGCCGCCGACGCCCTGTTCCTCGACGCTCTCGCCGGCCAGCTCGCCTGGTCGATAGAGGCCCGGAACCGCCAGGAGAAACTCGACGACAGCGCCGTTGTCCGCCGCGACCTGGAGGTGGCGGCGGAACTCCAACGCAACCTCCTGCCGCAACCCGCACAGGACTCCCCGATTTTCGGCCTGAACCGGCCGGTCTATGATGTCTCCGGCGATTTCTTCGACTATCTGGAACAGCCGAACGGGCGGATCTCCTTCGCCCTCGGCGACGTGTCCGGCAAGGGCATCAAATCGGCCCTCTTGATGTCGAAGACGGCCAGTCTGTTCCGCTGCCTGTCAAAGAGCATAGCCGACCCGGCCGAATTGCTGCTGCGGATCAACGAAGAGATCTGCGAAACCGCCAGCCAAGGCATGTTCGTCACTATGGTCGCCGGCGTGTACGAACGCAGCACCGGATTGATCCGCTTGGCCAATGCCGGTCACGAGCCGCCGATGGTACGGTACCCCGACCGCAGCTACCGTACTTTCCCGGCCGACGTGCCGCCGATCGGCATCTTGCCGGACCTCGCTCCGAAGACCATCGAGGTCGCGTTGGGCGGCGGCGAGTTCTACGTCTTCAGCGATGGCCTGACCGAATTCCGCTACAGCAAGGATGAGGAACTCGGCGTCGACGGCCTCGTCCACTTACTGGAAAGCATGCCCGAAAAGACCCAGCGGGAGCGGCTCGTCACGCTCCTCGCCGAACTCGACGGCGCCGGCTGGGAGGCACGCGACGACCTTACCGTTTTGGCAATCGACGACAGCCGCGCAGGTAGACAATCATGACAATTCCGCCTTTTCCTTCCGGCTCGGCACCTGAGCTGATGATGGAGATCAGGTTTCCGGCGATCGTTGACCGCCTGAGCCTGGTCCGCAACTCGGTGCGCACCGCCGCGCACAAATGCGGCTTCGAGGAACCGGCCCTGCAGGACATCGTCCTCGCCGTCGACGAGGCCTGCCAGAACATCATCGTCCACGGTTACGGCGCCGAGGCGGACGGTGACATTGTCCTGGGCATCTACCGCCAAATCGACGCGATCCGCTTCCGGCTGCGCGATTACGCGCCGGACGTTCAGGCGGATCAGCTCGTCTCCCGCGACCTGGACGATATCCGGCCGGGCGGGCTGGGCATTCACTTCATCAATCAGACGATGGATGCGGCCGTCTACCAGACCCTTCCGGATGAGCCCGGCAACATCCTCGAGATGATCAAGCACACGGGCGCCTACGCATGAAGAACGAGGTACAGGAGCGCGACGGCAGCAACGTCGTTTCGCTGCAGGGTGAAATCGACCTGGAACGCGCGCCCGGCGTGCGCCGCCTCCTGCTCGGCTGCGTCGAGCAACAAAAGGATACGCTGGTCGATTTGTCGGCCGTCAGTTACATCGACAGCTCCGGCATCGCCAATCTGATCGAGGCGCTGCAGTCAGCCAAGAAGAACGGCCGGCGATTCGCGCTCGTCTCGGTCAGCGATCAGGCCAAGCGCGTTCTGAAACTGGCCCGGCTCGACACCGTCTTCGTCATCTACGACGATCTCGCCAGCGCCTTGCAACGCGCCTGATATGATCCGCCTCGCCGAATCGTTCGGCCGCTCGACCGTACGCGGTATTGACGAAATCGGCTTGGCGGCCGCCCTGCTCGGCGAGAGCCTGTATTGGCTGATTTTCGGCGCCCGTCGGCGGCAACCCGTGCGGCTACGCGCAACAGTCGGCCAGATGATGCAGATCGGCATCGAGGCGATGCCCATCGCAACGCTGCTGTCGATCACCATCGGACTGATGCTGGCGATCCAGAGTCTCTACACCCTCCGTCTCTTTGGTGCCGAGTCCTTCGCATATATCGGCATCGCCTTATCGGTGACTCGTGAATTCGCGCCGCTGATCATCGGAATCCTGATTGCCGGACGGTCCGGCTCGGCGCTCGCCGCCCGGCTCAGCACGATGCACATCAACCAGGAAGTCGACGCCCTGCAGGTCATGGGCATCAATCCCGTGCGCTATCTGGTCGCGCCGGTGTTGGTCGGCATGCTGATCATGCTCCCCGCGCTGACGGTCTGGGCCGGCTTTGCCGCCATCTTCGCCGCCGGCATTTTCGTCAGCACCAGTCTCGATACGTCCTTCGCCGCGTTTATCGCCGAGACCGTCACGATCCTCAAACCCAGCGACTTGCTGCACGGGATCGGCAAGAGCGCGTTGTTCGCCGTTCTCATTGTGCTGGTCGGCGTCGTCAACGGTGCCTCGGTGACCGGCGGCGCCGAGGGCGTCGGCCGCACCACCACACGCGCCGTCGTGCAGAGCATCACGGCCATCGTGATTGCCGACATGCTGTTCGCCCTGTTGGCAAATCAATGAGCGGCGGCACGGCCCAACCGGTTGTCGCGGTGCGTGGCGTCGATGCCCACTACGGCGCGCGCCAAGTGTTGTTCGACGTGTCGGTCGACGTACGCGCCGGCGAAATCATGGTGATCATGGGCGGCAGCGGCTCGGGCAAGAGCACGCTACTGCGCCATCTGCTTGGCCTCGAACGGCCGACCACCGGCACCGTGCATCTGCTCGGCAACGATCTCGCGTCGCTGCGCGGCACGGCCCTGGCCGTTCTGCGCCGCAAGATGGGCGTGGCCTTCCAGGGCGGCGCCCTATTCAGTTCGCTGTCGGTCGCGGAAAACATCAAGCTGCCGTTGCGCGAACTAACCGACGTCGACGAGTCGACGATGGACATCATGGCGCGCATGAAGCTCGAGGTCGTCGGCCTCGGCAATGCCGTGAACCTCATGCCGGCGGAGCTGTCGGGCGGCATGCTGAAGCGCGCCGCCATTGCCCGCGCGATTGTCATGGACCCGCAGCTCCTGTTCTTCGACGAACCGTCGGCCGGCCTTGACCCCGTCGTATCGTCGGCCCTCGACGAACTGATCCTCCATCTCCGCGACGCCATGGGCATCTCGATGGTTGTCGTCACCCACGAAATCGACAGTGCGCTCAAGATCGCCGATCGCATCACCATTCTCGACCAAGGTCGCATACTGGCGACCGACACGCCAAGCCGGATTAAGCGCAGCCAGAACCCGCGCATCCGTGGCCTGATCAACCGCGTGCCGGACCGCACGCCCATCGATCCCCACGCCTATCTCGAACGGTTGACCGCCCATGCGTAACGCGCGCCTCAATTATGTTCTCGTCGGCGGTTTCGTCTTGGCGATGCTGGCCGCCAGCGTGGTTAGCCTGGCCTTGGTGAGTGGCCGCACCGGGCCGACCGACAGCTATCACGTCGTCATGGACAACGTCGCCGACGTCAAATTCGGCACCCAAGTGCGCTACGAAGGCTTCCCCATCGGCCAGGTACACAGCATCGCACCGTTCGCCGAAGCGGGACGGATGCGCTTCCGGATCGAACTGAACGTCAAGCGCGACTGGCGCATTCCCGCCGACAGCATCGCCCGCGTCACCGCGCCGAACCTGTTGGCGGCCAAGACGATCGACATCCACGCCGGCCGCGCCGCGGCTTTGTCGCCTGGTGCGGAGATCGCCAGTGCCGCGCCGAACGACATGTTCGCCACCATGCGATCGATGGCCAACGAGTTTGCGGTGCTGAACGAAGACGGCCTGCGGCCGTTGATCCATGACCTGCGCCAGGTCGTGAGGCAGGTCAATGCCATCCTGGCCGACGACGTCACCGCGACGACGGCGTCAATCCGCGATATGGCCGGCAGCCTGCGCCGGGCCACACCGGAGATCGCTGAAAGCATCCAAGAGTTGGCGACTCGTCTCAACGCCAGCGCCGCAACCGTTGAAAGCCTGTTGTCGCCGGACAACCGCGACACGATCGAACAGATCCTCACCAACGTCGAACTCGGCACCTTGAACTTCGCGGCCATGAGCACGGACTTGCAACGGTCAGCCGCAGAGCTGCAGACCGTCGCGCGCGCGATCGGCGGTCTGGTCGAGGCGAACGCGGAACGCTTGGATGGCGCCCTCGACGATGCGCACTACGCCCTCCGCACGATCAGCCAGAACATCGACGGCATTGTCCACAATCTGCAGGGAACGGCCCGCAACATGAACGAGTTCAGTCGCACGATCCGCCAGAACCCCGGGCTGCTGCTGAACGGCCGGCCTCGTCCGGACGTCGAGACGGCAACGGGACGTCCGTCCCAATGATGATGCGCGTTCGACTCCTGGCCATCATCGTGCCAGTCATCCTGGCCGGGTGTGGCGGCGCGGCACCGACACCGCCCGACAACTACTACCGGGTCGACGTGCCGGCGCCACATGTCGAGGCCGCGCCACTCTTGCCGGGAATCGTCCTCGTGCACCCGCTGACGGGCGCCGGCTTGCTGCAAGAGCGGCCGATACTGTTCACCGCCGCCGGCCAGCTGCACCAGATGCGGCAGCATGACTATCACTACTGGAACGAAGCGCCGCCCCGCATGTTGCAATCGGCACTGATCGGCTACCTGCGCGCTAGCCGAATTGCGGAATCGGTCGTGACGCCCGACCTCCGCATCACGGCGGATTTCGAAGTGATCGGCAAGGTGAAACGGCTCGAGCAGGTCCTCAGCAGGCCCAATCATGTTCTTGTCGAGCTGGAGCTCGCCGTAATCGACACGGAGGCCGCGCAGATTGTGACGGCCCAAACCTACACAGCACAGGCCAAGAGCAGCGAGTCAGATGTCGAGGCGGCCGTCATCGCACTGAACCGGGCGCTAGCCGATCTTTTCGCTGACTTCGTCGCCGACCTTCGCAACGGCGGCCGGCGAACATTGGAGGCTGAAGGCTCCTAGCGCCTCCCCCCGGCGCACGCGACGCGCCGACGGCAACAAATCAGTCCTTGGGCGACGTCCGCGTCGCGACCACGTGACAACGTTCGCATTCGACCTTCTCGACAACACCCGCCGGACCGAAGGCTTCGGTTACTTCGAGCAGCCGAAACTTGTGCAGCCCCAACTGACAAAGAACGCGGCCGAGCAAATCTTTGAAGGCGGCCATAGCCATATGGAGACACGAGATAGGCCGCGACCGCAAGCACGACCTGCTTTAGAACGAGAAGACCCTAGCTCAGCCGACGCAAGCGGGGGGCGTCGACGCCCCGGTTCCCTCTTTGACGCGCCGTTTACTGGGCGACCGCCAGGATTGTCGCGCCAGGTCGCTGGGCCAGGCGCAGGTCGCCGGTGCCGGCAAACAACAGATCCGCCAACGCCGCGCGATCCGTGGCTTCGAGGTCCGCCACCATGTCGATCACGACGTCGTGCAGCCCCGCCTGCACATCGCCACCGCGTGCCCGTACGTCGGACAAGCCTGATTCCAGCATGTCGACAAAGAACGGCTCGGCCAGCAGCGCATCCGAGGCGGACGCGCGAGCTTCACGCAGAGCATCAATGCGCAGCCGTAGATCGGCCTCGCGCACCACCAGTGCGGCCTGCGCCTGGTCGCGCAGGCTGCCAGGCAGCGCCGCGACCAACCCGGAGAAGCTCACGCCGGATGCTTCGGTCGCCCCACGCCCAGCAAACCAACCGCCAAAAAAAGCGCCGGCCGCGAACAGGTTCAACGCCAGCGACAGGCTTAGTGTGAGGCCAAGGTAATGGGGCTGTCGTAAGGCCACAGAATATCCTCCAACAATTCCACGACGACCGCGTCTGCATCGCCGCCGCCAAATGCGGCCAGGTCGATCGCGGGTGCCGACATCGGCATCGGCGGCGCTGTCAGAAAACCGACGGCGAAACCGGCCAACGCCGCAGCCACCGGCAGCGGCACCAGGTAGCGCCACCACTCGCGAAACAACGCGGTCCGAAATTTCACCGGGAGCGGCATAGCGTGCAGGCGGGTGACGAAGTCCGGGCGCAGCTTCGGCGGCTCGACCGTATCCAAGAGCGCGTCCAACTGTTCGGCCATCATGCCGACTCCGCCAAGAGATCGTCGGCCAACGGCGCCAGCCGCGCGCGCAACCCGCGGCGGCCACGCGCCAACAGCGATTCGAGCGCGTCGACGCTGACGTCAAGCAACGCCGCCGCCTCACTTTGCGAGAAGCCCTCGTAGTGCACGAGCGTCACGGCAACGCGCTGCCGCGACGGGAGGTCGGCGAGCGCCGCCCCGACCTTGCGCGCCACGTCGAATCGCGCAATCGCATGCGAACCGCTGACCGGATCCGCGACATCCGGTGCCACATCGAGCGGCTCCGGCCGTTTGCGCCGCCGCCGGTCGATGCACAGGTTCGTCGCCACCCGGTACAGCCACGTGCGCAGTCTGGCCTTACCCGGCTCCCAGCTCGGCACCTTTTTCAGCAGGCGCATCATGACGTCCTGCACGACATCCTCTGCCTCGGCCTGATCGCCGAGGATTCGCCACGCGAAGCCATGGAGCGGCCTGGCGTGACGATCCACGAGGGCAATCCAGGCCCGCCGGTCGCCGTCTGCAATACGCCGTACCAACTCGTCATCCTCGATCCCATCAGCCGCCGGCATGACCGACGGACGACTTACCGCCCGCGCCGTGCGCGGCTCGGATATTCATCGAGGTCGAGCGCATCATCGCCGTTGCTGTCATATCGCGTTACCCATCGGGCGCTCGGTGCCGTGATCTCATCGACCGTCAGCTGCTGGTCGCTGTCCGCGTCCAGCATATCGAAGAATGTCACCGCGCCCACCGACTGGAACAGACGACCGCGCCGGCGAAATTCGTCCGGCGACAGGTTGCCGTCGCCATCGATATCCGCCGCCCCGAACAGGCGTTCGTACTCGGCGGCGATTTCGGCCTTGCTGACGTTGCCGTCGCCATCCGTGTCCAACAAATCGACAAAGCGTTCGGCGCGGCGGTCCGCGCGATCGCCCTGGCCCTGCGCCATCGCGCCGGGCGTCGCCCAACCCATCAGCAACACCGCCGCCAGGCCCATGGTTAATGCACGCATCCGAACTCCCTTTCGCGTTGAGTGCTTCTCCGTCATGCACGCGGCACCGGCCCGAAATCCGTCGGTCCAAAAGACATATCGCCGACGGATGCCTGACGGTCGCCCGCCGCCAACCTTAGAATCCTGCCGCAGACTGCGCGGGAGACAGGCTTGAAGCATGCCCTGATCGCGGTGGCGCTTGTATTGCTCCCAGGCAGCGCCGCCGCCGATATCGACACGATCGCCGCGGCGATGGAACGCGACGATGCGGGAGCCGTCGCCGCATTCATCGCGGACGGCGGCGACATCGACGCAGTCATGTCCGGCGGCCGTTTCGACGGCTCGCCCCTGCTTCATTTGGCTGCGCGGGTCAATGCCACGAGATCGGCAACACTTCTCATCGAGGCCGGTGCACGCCTGGATACCAGGTCGCGGAAGAGCGGCGCCACCGCCCTCCACGCCGCCGCGCTGCAAGGCAACGCCGACCTGATGGATAGGCTGATTGCGGCCGGCGCGGATCCGAACGCACTCAGCAACTTCGGCGAAGCGCCCTTGCACCACGCCGTGGCCTTCGGTCACCACAAGGCGGTCACGCTGCTCTTGCACCACGGCGCCGATCCGAACCACAGCCAGAGCGACGAGGGCCCGCCGATCATGATAACCGCCCGCATGGCGCACCCCCCGGTACGTCAGGCCCTCGGCCTATCGCCGATGCCCGATCCCGCTGGGGCGATTGTTCGCGAACTCATCGCCAACGGCGCCGACGTGCACGCCCGGGATGCCCGCGGCGACACGGTGCTCGATCATTGGATGTACCGCATCTGCAACGAGGCGGACACCGACGGCGCCGACATCGTCGATTTGTTGCTCGATTCCGGCGCGCTGCTGGACAAAGACAAGCTGCGCGGCTTCCTCGACATCGGCCGCTCTCTCGACAATGTCGAGTGCGACCGGCTGGCGCCCCTGGTCGAGCAGGAACAGCTCTAGCGTCCGCGACGCACCGCGTCCCGGCGTTTCGACACGGCCAGCGCGTGCCCGTCAAAGCCTTCGTAGGTGGCCAGCGTGTTGGCATGGCGCGCCAGTTCCGGATATCCGGCCTCGGTAACCATGCACAGCGAGCTGCGCTTCAGGAAATCGTGCACGGACAAGGCGGACCGCGTCTTGGCGGCGCCCGCCGTCGGCAAGACGGCGTTCGGCCCCAGCACAAAATTACCGAGCGGAAATGGCGTGTGTTCACCCAGCAAGATCTCGCCGGCATGTTCGATCCGTCCCATGAGCGCGAGTGGTTCGGCACCGAGAATCTCGAGATGTTCCGGCGCATAGTCGTTCACGAAGGCGATGGCCGCGTCCATATCCGGGGCCAGCACGATCCCACCGGAGTCGCCGCCCAGCACCGCCGACGAGAATTCCACCCTTTGCGCCCCCATGTCCGCCCAAAACTCCGGGATCGCCGCCCGCGCCGCCGCTGCCACCTCGGCGCTGTCGGTCACCAGGAAGGCCGAGGAATCGGCGCCATGCTCGGATTCGACAATCAAGTCGAGGCCGGCGATCCGACCATCGGCGGTCGCGTCGGCTAGCACGATCGACTCGCTCGGGCCCGCGGGAATACCGGGTTCTATCCGGTCCGCCAACAGCCGTTGCGCCGCCGCCACCCAAGGGCTGCCCGGCCCCACCACTTTCGCGACCCGCGGCACCGTCGCCGTTCCGTGCGCAACGGCCGCGATCCCCTGCGCGCCGCCACATTTGTAGACGTCGGTGATCCCGACGAGCTTCGCGACAACGAGTGTGCCGGCGTCGACGTCACCGTCCGGGCCCGGCGGCGTGATAATGACGATACGCGGCACGCCGGCAACGACAGCCGGCACCGTCGTCATCATCGCGACAGAAGGGAAGGAGCCCTTGCCGCGCGGCACATAGCACGCGACCGACGGAATCGCCGTCGTCCGCTCGCCTGCGAAGGCGCCGCTGCGCACCTCCTGCATCCACATGGGCGCCGGCATCTGCGCTTCGTGGAAGCGTCGGATACCGTCGATTCCATATTCGATCGCGTCGATCACAGCCCGGTCGGTCGCCGCGACAGCACGTTCGAATTCCGGGTCGCTCGCTTTGATCGCATCCGCCGCGACGGTGGCGTTGTCGTAGGCGCGCGCGAACTCAACCAACGCCGCGTCGCCACGCGCCCGCACCGCCTCGACGATCGGGCCCGCCCCTTCGATGTACGAAGACAGGTCGGCCTCGGTCCGCCGCAACAACGTGTCGCGCTGCGCCCCGCTCAACTTGTCGAGTTCGTGCAACGCCACCCGTGCGCTCATGCGGAGCCTCTGTAGAGAAACTAGTGGAAAACGATTTGGCTTAAGCGCCCACAGGCCTGCGGGCCTGTCAAGGGTCAGGGCCGGAGGCTTCGATCCGCGAAGCGACGAGCACAGGTCTCGACGACGCTCACCGGGTACAGAACTTGGATTTCACCTTCCGCATCGCGCCAGCGCCGCAGCCGGATGTCCGTCGCGATGCTCGCCTCGCGCAACGTCCGCGCCAGACCCTCGGGATCGGCGTGCTTGTCGAAGTATTCGCGGATGGCCTGGGCCAATGTGATGAACCCGGCCGGCTTTGGCGGCTCCGCCGGTCGCTCCGCCACCTGTGCTTTGCCGATCCGCCGCGTATCCATTGAATAGGCGGACTCGCCACGGCGGACCACGCGCTCGGTTGGCGCCTCTCCCCCCGATCCGCTGGCGAGCTTCTCGCGCCAGTTCCCCACGGTTTGCGGCGACACACCGACATGTCGGGCGATCTCGCGATTCGACCAGCGGCCTTTTTCCGGATCCATGAGATAGGCGATCACCGATTGGCGGCGGTCGGTCGCCGAGGGCTTCACACTTTCCTCGACCTCACGGCCGGGCTCGCCCGTCCCGTACAGCCGGTCGAAATCGGCCAGCAGTGCGGCCCCCGCCCGCGAGACACCTTCATCCTCGGCGTGCAGCAGAGCTTCACGCAGAACCAGTATCCGGTATCGCAGCTCCTCACCGTCTGCAGCCGGCAGTTCGCACAACAGCAGCCGTTCTAGACGTTGGCGCCGCTGGGCCAGGGCCGAACCGGGTCCGCCGCGCCCGTACAGCCGGGACCATTCGTGCCAGGCCGCCGACAGGCTCGTCGGTAGGGCCGTCGGGACGGTCTCCGTCGGCGTCGCAGGGTCCATGGACTGGCCTCCTTGCAGGCAGGTCTGCACTGCCTAATTTGGCCAGATGGCGCGTGATTCGCGACCCCAAACTGGAAAATGACACAGGTGTCCGGCAGCAACCGGACTACGCGGCGCGCAGCGCGGCCTCACTCTGATTGAAGACCCGGAGCCCGTCCTCGATGGCCAGAACGAGGTCCTCGATCGCGCAGGGCTTTGTCAGGAAGCGATAGGCGCCGGCTTCGTTAATCGCATCGATGGCCGTCTTGAGATCGATGTTGCCGGTTAGCATCATCCTGACGCAATCCGGATAGAGGCTTTTGACCTCAGCCAGGTAACGGATACCGTCCATGTGTGTCATGCGTTGATCGCTAATCACCACGGCGAACGGGCCTTCTGTCTTCATAAGATCAAGGCCTTCTTCACCGCTCAGCGCCGTCGATACCTGAAAGCGGCGTCCGAGGCGGCGTTTCAGAGATGCGACCAGATTGGCATCGTCATCGACGATAAGCACACGGCGGTTCATGGCATTCCTCACTGATGCGTCCGGCGGCGGAACCCGGACCATGGGTTGCAATATTAGTTCTCCCGACCCGTTTCAGCACTCTGTCTTCGGCGATAGAGCGGCGGTTCCACAGTGATACGGCAGCCGCCCTTAACCCGACGCTAACGGAATTGAGGTCTTCTGAAGCACCCGCAAAACGTTCTCGAAAACCCCTGGAAACCAACCGAAATGCGGCGAAAAAGGCCATGGTTGCCGGCCTTCTGTATGGCGCTTGGTCTCCTTCTGACAGCCTGCGCCGGCACCCAACCCAGTGGCGGTGACACCGCCTATGACCGGGGTCTTTCGGCCTATCGGGCGGGTTACTACGGCCTGGCGGTCGAGGAGCTGCGGATCGCCGTTAACCAAGATCCCCTTTCGGTCGTGGCGCTCAATGCATTGGGCGCCACATATGACCAAATTGGACGGTTTGATCTCGCCCGACGGCAATACCGTTCGGCATTGGCGCTCGATCCGACATCCAGCCAAACCCTCAACAACCTCGGCTATTCCTACCTGCTGCAGAATCGGCCGGATGTAGCCGCCGTCTACCTTCGGGAGGCGCAATCATATGGCTCCGCCGGCGATGCGACAGAAACCCTGGCGGCCAATGCTGCAGCAGCCGAACGCGCCCTAGCCGAAACCGCGGCCGCGGCACCACCCGGCCGGACCACCGCCCCAACGCCCGACACGGGGCCGCAGATCCGCCGGATGACCGATCAGTTGCAACGCGTTCGGATCGTGCCACCGCCCCCACCCAAGGCCGCCAAGCTGGCGGCCCGGCCGGCGCCGCTGCCGAAGGCCACACCCCAGCCACCGGGCACTCGGCCGTCGCCGCCGCCCGTTATCATCGCCGCCCTGCCGCGGCCCCGGCCCGTTTCGACGCCGGCGGATAAGCCGGAGCCGCTCCTTGAGATCAGCAACGGTGCCGATCGGCAACACATCGGTCAGCGTCTACGCGACCATCTTTCGACCCTTGACTGGCCAGCCGCCCAGCTATCGGATGCCGCGCACCGGTCCTACGCCAACACCGTGATCTATTACCGTGACGGCCACGCCGAAGCGGCCAAAGACCTGCAGAAAGCCTTGGCACCCAACCCCATCAAGATCGAGCCGGCGCCGGTCGACCTGCAACGGGCCGACCTAACGTTACGGGTTGGAAACGATCTGTTGGCCTTCGACCAACAGCTATTTGCCGCAAGTGCCAAACAGCGCACCCTCGCGGCGCAACCGTCCCAGAAGGCCAAAGTAGCCGCTACTGACACAGCGCGGCGTCAGGTCCGGCAAGCCGCACTACCGCGGTCCGAGGCCCGTTCGCAACGGTCTAGGATCGAAGTCGCCAACGGCGTCGGCCGCAATCACATGGCGGCCCGCATGACCGACTTCTTGACCGGGCAGGGCGTCGCCGTGCGCTGGGTAACGAACGCGCCGGACTTCAATCATGCCACCAGCCAAATAGCCCATCGCCCCGGGGCCCGAGCCGTCGCCGCTACGCTGCGCGACAAGCTGCCGATCGAAATGCCGCTCGTCGAAGACCGCCGGCAGCGCGCCGATGTGAAGTTGACGCTCGGTGCGGATCTCATCCCGTTCGATCTGGAGCTGGCCGACACCCCTTCACGCGCGGTCATCGAAGTCGCCAACGGCGCGGGCCGCAATCGCATGGCCACCCGCATCGGCGAATACTTATCCAGCCAGGGATTGCACGTCGGCCGCATATCCAACGCCGACCATTTCGAGCACACCGCGACAACGGTGTACTTCCGGGCGGGCCATCGTGCCCAGGCGCAGGCGCTGGCCGCGACGCTGCCGGCGCCGATCGCGTTGCGGCAAAGCGCCGCCATCCGGGCGGATTTGCTCTTGGAGGTCGGCCACGACCTCTTACCGTTCGACGCCGCCCTAACCGGAGGCGCCGACCCGCCGCGCCAACCGACCTAGGATGAAGAGACTAGGGTCAGGTGCGGGCCTTCTGTCGCCGCTCCGTCCGCCGGCTCTCCTTCGGCAGCCAGATAGGCATGAACCCCGGCGCTGATCGCATCGACCAGCCTCTCGGTGTCACAGGGCTTGATGAAGTAACGGAAGACGCCAGCTTCCGTCCTGGCCCGACGCTCAGTTGCCGGATCAGTGCTGCCGGTCAGCATAATCCGCACGGTGTGCGGCGAAGCCTCGCGAACCGCGTGCAGGACGTCGATTCCAGAAACCCGACGCATCCGCTCGTCACAGACGACGACCGCAAACGGACCTTGCTTTACGAGAACCTCCAAAGCTTGCTCGCCGTTCATCACTGTCGTGACGAAATACCGTCGCCCGAGGCGACGCCGGAACGACGCCAGAATGTTCGCGTCGTCATCGACGAATAGGATCTTCGTATTCATACGCCATCCAATATCCAAAAAGGCCTGTTCTGCCGACCGTTGTGGAATAGATAGCGAGGATTTGCCGATTATTCTCTCTGCCGGAAGCGATAGCGGACGAATGAATTTGCTTAAGAACTAAAGTATTCGTCCGGGAATCGGCCGAAAACAAGCTCTAGGACGGGGAGGCCGGGTTATCCGCGCCGGGGATGACCCACTCGCCGGAAACTTCCCGGCAGGCAACGCCGGGGTAGACCCGCTGGCGGCCATCGGGCTCACGAACGGTCTCGACGAAAGTCCGGCAATAGGACGATGCTTCCTGCAGCTCAGCGGTCGGTGTAATTGCCACCCGTGTTTCCACGGCCGAGCTCTTCCAATCGATGCGCTCGCCCCTCGGCGCCGATTCGAGCGCTGCCTGCAACGCGCGGTGCAGCCCGGCCCGGGCTGCCGGCGGCCAGTCGATCCCCTCAAGCCGTATCGCAACCAGTTCGACGCTCTCGACCGGTTGCGATGCCGCGAGCCGCTCGTCGCGGCGCACATAGTGTCCGAGTTCGGGCGCGTAGAACCAGATCCGCTCCACCGGCTGACCCGCAATGGGGTCTGACGTTTGGCACGCAATCCGAACAGCCTCGAAGCGGCCGGCCGCGACGGAAACTGGCTCCGTGCCCTCCACACCGCACCGCCAAACCTGCGCGTTGGAGGATGCGTCTTCAGCAAGACCGGCCCGCGCGACCAGGAGTTTAGCCGAGAAGCTGACGGTTTTTCGGGCCCGAAGCGGCCAAAGTTCATCGGCGCTGGCATCAACGTCATAGCGCAAACGCGGCCGGCCGAACGGCGATGCCGCCCCGGGTCTGATGAAATTCCAATGAGTTGCCCCACGCTCGCCGTCGCCGGACTCCCAAACGACGATGTCGTTCTCGACTCGCACGACCGTCGCCGACGTACTGTCCGAATAGACGTAGGTATCGCCGGCGCTGTACCGCGGCCGCGGCGCCCCGTCCGGTGCGATCGCCACAGCGGCAACATGGCCACGAGCACCCGCGTCGACGAGTGCCAGCACTAGGTCGGATGTCACCGCGCCATCGACGGCGACACCAGTATCGGTTTGGAAGCGTTCGACAGCCCGACGCGTCTTCCGACCGGGCAGGCCGTCCAGCGGCCCGGGTTCGTAGCCCAGTTGCGCCAACAGTTTCTGCGCGGTCAGCACTAGCGTCCGATCGGCCGGAACGGTTGTTTTCTCGGTCTCAAGGGCGGGCGTCGGTTCGAGCATTTGCTCGGCCGCGTTGAAGCGCGCCTCCTCTAGGCGCTCCTTTTCCGCGCTCTGCGCCCGGAAATCGTCCACCGCTTCCCGAAAATTGTCCGTGATTTGGCACCCTGCAAGAACGACGAGACCGCCAACCAATAGGCTGGATCTCACACCACCGAATCGTCGCCGCGCATGCAGCATCCCGCCATTCTCCAGGCACTTCCGGGACAATGGTGCTTGGTTAACAAGAGAGCAGTTAAGGGAACGTTGAGATCGGCCATTCGGCGCCCGAAAACCACGAAGAAGTCTCGGCAGTTAAAGGAATATTTGCCAGCGGCCGCGATGCTTGACCGGTCTCCGAGCCACGGCGTTCACATGAACCAACCAGATCCAAAGTCCGGGCCGGCCTGGTCCCTTCTGCGCGATCGGGTCCTCTGGGTATGGCGCCGCCTAACCGGAGGACCGGCGGCGCGAGCCGCACATCGCATCGCCACAGGAACCAAGCGCGCGCTGACCTGGGCCGCCACCTGCGCGGGCTGGTGCCGCCGCCGTGTCCGCGCGGTCTGGCAGCATAGGCTTCGGCCGTTGCTGCAGCGACCGCAGATGCAGCGATTCACCGCCGCTACTGCACAGCTGTATCAGCATTGTAATCAGCTTCTTCGCGGCCGCGTCGCCATCCTGTTGGTGATCATTGTCGGTACGACGATCACCGCCACCGGTTACGTTCTGACGCAGAGCATCTACACCCAACGGGCGCAGCGCGCGTTTGAACGGCCGGCATCGCACTATACGGCCGTTGTCAGCGCGGCGATCGACCGCCACCTCGACGCCATCAGTTCCATCGCATCTTTCGTCGCAGCATCGAATCAGATCGACCGGTGGGAGTTCTATTCTCTGGCCGAAAACAACCTGCCGCGCTTCCCCGCCATCCAAACCCTAGGCTGGGTTCCGCGCGTGCCCTCGGATGAACGCACCGCCTACGAACGCACGGCTGAAGTCGACGGCCTTTACGCCTTCAGCATCACTGAGCGCACCATTGACGGCAGCTTCGAAAGGGCCGCGCAACGCCCAGAATACTTCCCCCTGTTCTTCGTCGAACCGTTCGACGGCAATGCAGACATTCTCGGCTTCGATCTCGCGTCCGATCCGGAAAGCCGGCGCATCCTGAGTATCGCGCGCGACACCGGTCAAATGATCGCGACCCAACATGCGACGATGTTGCCGGGGGCGGCGGACAGCGCCGCTATCCTGACCGTTATCCCGATCTACGGCGGCGATGTACCGCCGAAGTCGGTGCCGGAGCGCCGCGTGACGCTAGCCGGTTTCATGCTCGGCGTGGTCCGCATCGGCGACTTGATCGAAGCGAGCTTAGACGATCTGGCGACGACCTTCGGCCTTGACATCTATCTGTACGATGAGGGTGATGAGTCCGGCAAAACGCTCATCTACTACCACCCCTCGCCGCTTAACCGCACCGCCAGCGGCCCGCTGCCGATGCAGCGCATTGACTCCGGCCTTCACAGCAAGACCATCTACGACGTCGCTGGCCGCGATTGGTCCATCGTCATCAGCCCGGCCCCGGGTCACTTCGGCGCAGCCATCAACCCGGTGCCGTGGACGGTGGCCGCACTTGGCTTGTTGTTCATGGCGTGGCTGCTGCAGTACCTGATTTCCTGGAGCAACCGCACACGCGTCATCGAACAAGTCGTCGCCAAGCGGACTCAGGAGTTACAGGAGTCCAACGACGCGCTGGCGACGGAAATCGCGGAACGCGCACGGGCCGAGGAGGAGCGGCTCGCGCTCGAACGCGAGTTGTCCCATACCCAGAAAATGGAGTCCTTGGGCACGCTGGCCGGCGGCATCGCCCACGAGATCAACACGCCAGTGCAGTATGTTGGCGAAAACCTCAAGTTCCTGCAGGAGTCCTTCGGCGACCTCGACGGACTTTTCCAACACTATCAGTCGCTGGCGGCCGAGCTGCGCAGAAAGGGCATGCTAACGGACAAGCTCGACGCAGTCACCCAGAAAACCGAGGCGGCCGATGTCGAGTTCCTGCGCAAGGAGGTTCCCGAATCTCTCGCGCAGTCGCTTGAGGGCATCCATCGCATCACCGAGATCGTCCGCGCGGTGAAGGAGTTCTCATACCCCGACGCGATCAAGGACAAGATCCGGCGGCCGGTCGATCTCAACCACGCGATCGAGACGACGATCACCGTCTGCCGCAACCAATACAAATACGTGGCCGACTTGAAGACCGAATTCGCGCCGGACCTGCCGCAAGTGCCATGTTATCCGGGTGAGCTGAACCAGGTAATTCTCAACCTCATCGTCAACGCGGCACACGCCATCGAGGACGCCGGCAAGAACCAGCAAGGCCAGATCACCGTCGCGACCGGCCACGTGGACGATTGGGTCGAGATCCGGATTGCCGACACCGGTGTGGGCATAGCGCCGGAAAACGTCGCCAAGATCTTCGACCCGTTCTTCACGACAAAGGAACCAGGGCGCGGGACCGGACAAGGTCTGTCAATCTCGCACTCGATCATCACCAAGAAGCACGGTGGCATCATCAACGTTGAATCCGAGCCCGGCGTGGGCACAACCTTCATCATCCGTCTGCCCCTCAAAGAGGCGCAGACGGCGGAGTACGCGGCATGACCACCGCATCGAACAAGGTGCTGTTCGTCGACGACGACGCAAATGTCCTCGCGTCCCTCAAGCGGCGACTTGGTAAGCGCTACGACCTAACGACGGTCCTCGGCGGCAATGAAGGATTGGCCGTGATGGAGCAGGACGGTCCGATCGCGGTGGTCGTCAGCGATCAGCGCATGCCGAACATGGACGGTGTCGAGTTCCTGCAGCGGGTCAAACAGAGTTCGCCGGACACGGTGCGCATCATGCTGACCGGCAACACCGACGTAGAAACGGCGATCGACGCCGTGAACGAGGGCAGTATCTTTCGTTTCTACACGAAGCCTTGCACACCGGAAGTGCTGGCGGAGGGCATCGATGCGGGACTACGCCACTTCAACCTCGCCACCGCCGAGAAACAGCTACTCGAGCGCACGCTGGCCGGCAGTGTCAAAGTCCTGGTGGACGTGCTGTCACTCGTCGACGACAAGGCGTTCCAGCTCGCCCAGCGTACGCGGCCATGGATGAGCAAGATCGCCAAGCACCTGGGGCAAGACAACATCTGGGAACTCGACGTCGCCGCGATGTTAGCCCCGATCGGCCTCATCACCGTACCCGAAGAGGTGCGGCGCAAGCTGCACGAAGGTGCCGCGCTCACCCAGGCGGAAGGGGATATCTGCGCGCGGGCGCCGGAGGCCGGCCGCAATCTCTTGCGCAACATTCCGCGCATGCAAACGATCAGCGAAATCATCTACTATCAGAACAAGTGCTTTGACGGCAGCGGCTTTCCGGACGACTGGGTCGCCGGCGAAGACATACCGATCGGCGCACGCATGCTCCGAGTCTTGACCGACCTGTTGGCCGTCACCGGCACAGCCGACCGGAACGCGCTAGCTCAGTTGACCAAACACCCCCAACGCTATGATCCCAAGGTCATCCAGGCCATCCAAGCGACCATCTCGACAGCGCCGGCGGCCAAGACCGACAACGGCGCAATCAAGGTGCCGGTCACCGGCCTGTCAGCCGGCAACAAGCTCGTCTCGAACATCGAGACGGAGGACGGCGTCCGCATTCTCGCCGCCGGCGCCGAACTGACACAGGCGCAGCTCGAGCACATTCAAAACATGCACAAGGTCCGGCCGCTGAAAGAACCGATTTACGTGCTCCGTCCGAAGCGGGGAACCGCCGCAGGCTAGCCGCCACGGCGCGGTCGTCCCGTCCGGCGACAAACTGACGTTCGCCGGACTACTCACCGGTACAGGTACGCCAATAAACGAGCCGCTGCTCTCGTCGACATCATGAGCGATGCGCACGTCCATCGCTCATGCGCCATGCGCTCCACTCCCTCGAACGAGCCGAGAGCAAAACTCTACCCGAGTCGCCCGTGATGACTTATAAGGGCCAAATGACTGGCAAACACATAACATCATTGTCCTGCGCCCTGGGCGCCTTCCTGGTGCTCGGCGGCTGCGTGGTCGTGCCCGTGGTCGGGGTTCTTGGCGCTGGCGAGACTGCTCATCGCGTTGGTGAAGAACGGGGTTGGATTGAGCCCGCCAAGAGCCCGATCGAATCCATTTGCACCGAAACCGGACTTGATGGCTGCGCTGCATTCGATGTCGACGTCCCGGGCGTTCGCTAACCGGCGGCCGCTGGAACGGCGCTAGCGCACCGGATTTTCCGGACCCCGGCCCCGATAGGCATCGACGAAGGCTGCTGCAGCCGGCGCATCGAAGCCGTCCAGATCGAGGCGCTTCGTCCACGCGGTGAGCACCACGCCGGCACCCAAGCCGGGGTCCTTGGTGACGACCATGCCGTCCCACTGCCCGGCAAACTGATCCGTCCATTCCCGCAGCGTCGCTTCCGCCTCGGTGCCCGGCCGGTCGATATATATGACGATATTGCCGTGCTCGAGCGCATGGACGAGGCGCGTTGGCGGCTGCGGCGTTTCATAGAAGCCCGGCGGCGTCCAAACCGGTTCGTGCGGTCCCGACGTCGGAAACCGGCTGGCATAGACATGGCGCTCGCCCGGATTGAGGTGCCGCCGGCCGTCGCTACGCGACGTCTGAACCTGGTCGAGCACCGCGGCGCCGCCATCGGCGAGCTTGGAGAACGCCCGGTTGGCGGACAGGGTTTGCCAGAGGAACCATCCACCGCCGACGACCACAACGGCAACGATCAGCGGCAGGACAAGGCGGTCGAAGGTCCGCGTCTTCTTGGTGCCGCCGCCGCCCCATTGAATGCTGTCCGAACGCGACCTGTTGTCGGACTTGGCGCCGGAGCCCGGCTTTGAACCGGGCCTAGTGTGAGTCTTCTTGCGCTTTCTCGATTTGGGCACGGCCGGCCTCACTATGTTGGAGCGGCGACATAACGCCCAAGGCCGCAGCGCTTGTGAAGAGCCGTCAACGACATTTGATCGCCGCGCTTGTCGTTTGCGGCGCCACGACCGACCTTCCTAAGGCAGGAACCTTTCGGAGTCGGTGTATGAACATCGGTGAAGCCGCGCGGCAATCTGGTCTCCCCCCCAAAACCATCCGCTATTATGAGGATATCGGGCTGACCGAGCCGCCGACGCGCACGGACGGTGGGTATCGCACCTATTCCGCAAACGACGTGCACAGTCTGCGTTTCGTGCAGCGCGCCCGCAGCCTCGGTTTCTCGGTGGCGGAGTGTCGGGAACTGATGGCGCTGTATCGCGACAGCCACCGCGCCAGCAGTGACGTGAAGAAGCTGGCCCTGCGTCGGGTCGCGGAAATCGACCGCAAAATCGCCGAGCTGCAAAGCCTGCGTGACGCTTTGGCGCACCTGGCCGAGGCATGTGCCGGCGACGACCGTCCGGACTGCCCCATCCTGGAGGATCTCGCCGCCCCTTGACCTTCCAGTAACTGGAAGCCCCACATCTGACGGTGCGCCCCAAAGGAGTCGAGATGGGCCCCGTCAACCAATACACCTGCCCCATGCATCCCGAAATCGTTCGGGACAGGCCTGGTGCGTGCCCGAAATGCGGCATGGCCCTCGAAGCCGTCACGATGTCGGCGGAGACTGCGCCGAATCCAGAGCTCGTCGACATGACGCGCCGTTTCTGGATCAGCGCCATATTCTCGCTGCCCCTGCTCTATTTCGGCGCCGGCCGCTTCCTGCCCGTCATTTCCTCCGCCGGGCTGGTGCCAGAGAACATCCTCGGCTGGCTGCAGCTCGCGTTGGCAACGCCCGTCGTCGTGTGGGCCGGCGCACCGTTCTTCGCCCGCGGCTGGGCCTCGGTCGAAACCCGCAACCTCAACATGTTCACGCTGATCGCCCTGGGTACCGGCACGGCCTATGTCTACAGCATTGTCGCCGTCGCCTTCCCCGGCATCTTCCCGGCCGACTTCCGAAGCGAAGGCGGCAAGGTCGAGGTGTATTTCGAGGCGGCAGCCGTCATCATCACCTTGGTCCTGCTCGGCCAGGTCCTGGAGCTGCGGGCCAGGGAAAAGACCAGCGGCGCGCTCCGCGCGTTGCTCGACCTGGCACCGCCCACGGCAACGCTGGTCGGCACCGACGGCGACGAAACGATCCCGCTGGAGCACGTCGCGGTCGGCATGCAGCTACGGGTCCGCCCGGGCGAGAAGGTCCCGGTCGACGGCGCGGTTGTCACCGGCCACAGCGCGGTCGACGAGTCGATGATCTCGGGCGAACCGGTGCCGGTCGAGAAGGCCGTCAGCGATCAGGTCACCGGCGGTACCCTGAACGGCACCGGCAGCTTTGTCATGACGGCGGAGCGCGTCGGCCGCGACACGCTGCTGTCCCAGATCGTGCAGATGGTGGCCGAGGCCCAGCGCAGCCGCGCACCCATTCAGCGTCTCGCCGACACCGTCGCCGGCTACTTCGTGCCGGCGGTGGTCGCTGTCGCGGTGATAGCGTTCGTCGCCTGGACCACGTGGGGGCCGCCCCCGGCCCTCGCCTTCGCGCTGATCGCCGCCGTGTCCGTCCTGATCATCGCCTGCCCCTGCGCCCTGGGCCTGGCAACACCGATGTCGATCATGGTCGGTACGGGCCGCGGCGCGGGCGCCGGCGTCCTCATCAAGAACGCCGAAGCGCTGGAGCGTCTCGAGAAGGTCGACACGCTGATCGTCGACAAGACGGGGACGCTGACCGAGGGCAAGCCGCGGGTCACGACCGTCCACCCCGCGAACGGCATGGATGCCGACGAGTTGTTGCGTTTGGCAGCCAGCCTCGAACGCGCCAGCGAACACCCGCTGGCCGCGACCATCGTCGCCGCCGCCCGCGACAAGGCGCTGCCACTAGCTACCCCCGAGGACTTCCGCTCGCACACCGGCATGGGTGTCAGCGGGCACATTGCCGGCCAAGGCCTGGCGGTCGGCAACACCGCACTGCTCGCCGAATTGAGCATCGATCCGGGTCCGCTGGCTGCGGTCGCCGACGCCCGCCGCGACGCGGGCGAGACGGTCATGTTCGTCACCATCGCCGGCGAGCTGGCCGGGTTGATCGGCGTCGCCGACCCGATCAAATCGACGACGGCCCAGGCTCTTGCGGCCTTGCGCCGTGAAGGTATCGAGATCGTCATGCTGACCGGCGACAACCGCCGCACCGCCGCAGCGGTCGCCACCCAGCTTGGCATCGAGCAGATCGAAGCCGAGGTCTTGCCGCAGCAGAAGGGCGAGGTCGTCCGCCGCTACCGTCAGCAGGGCCGGATCGTCGCGATGGCCGGCGACGGCGTGAACGACGCCCCGGCGCTCGCCGAGGCCGAGGTCGGCATTGCCATGGGCACCGGTACCGACGTCGCCATCGAAAGCGCCGGTGTCACCCTCGTTAAGGGCGACCTCAATGGCATCGTGCGCGCCCGGCACTTGAGCCGCGCCACCATGCGCAACATCCGCCAGAATCTGTTCTTCGCCTTCTTCTACAACAGCCTCGGGGTGCCTGTTGCAGCCGGTATCCTGTTTCCGTTGTTCGGAATCCTGATCGGCCCGATCTTCGCCGCCGCCGCGATGAGCCTGAGCTCCGTATCGGTCGTCGGCAACGCCCTGCGCCTGCGCCGCGCGGCTCTTTAGGAAGGCTACACGGCGCCGTCCAACCCGCTGCCGCCATACAGCCACGCCAAGCTGCGATAGTGGTCCTCCGGCGTTTTCGCCCGCAGGACCGCGTTGCGCACCTGCCGCTGGGCCCCTTCGGCGTGATAGACCAGCTCGCCGATCAGCCGCGACGACATCTGCACACGCGCCGTCCGCACCAGGCGCGCGACCCGATACGTCGCGAACGCCGTGCCAATGTCGCCGTCATGCGCCACCAGCATGTGGGCCAGACAAACCGCATCCTCCAGCGCCATGCAGGCGCCTTGCGCCATGTATTGCAGCATCGGGTGCGCCGCATCGCCGAGCAGCGCCACCCGCCCATCGACCCATTTCTCCTGCGGATCCCGGTCGCATAACACCCACAGCTTCCAATCGTTGGCGCTTTCGATGATCTGGCGCGGCCGGTCGGCGATCTGTTCGAAACCCTGGCGCACCTCGTCCTTGTCGACCGGCACGCCGGCCACCGCTTCCGGTGCGTCGTTGTGATAGGTGACGACCAGGTTGAACACCTTCCAGCCGGACAAGGGGTAATGGACGATGTGGCATTTCGGTCCGGCCCACAGTGTCGCCGCGTTCCACCGCAGATCTTCCGGCATGGCATCGGTTGGGATCACCGAGCGGTAGGTCGTGTGGCCGGACACAAGCGGTGGACCGTCGCCAACCAATTGTTCCCGCACCGCCGACCGCAGCCCGTCGGCCCCGACCAAGGCGGCACCAACCACGCACTCACCCGATGCCAGATAGGCGGCGACGCTGTCGCCGGTCTGCTCATAGCGGGTCACCCGGGCGTTGGCCCGCAAGGTAATCAGCGGGTGCGCGCGGCAGGCATCCAACATCGCGCCGTACAGATCGCCCCGGTGCACGACCGCGTACGGATTGCCGAACCGTTCCCGGAACGGCGCGTCGACTGGCACCTCGGTGATGGTTTCGGCGCTTACCGCGTCCATCAGCACGAGCTTGTCGATATAGACCGCGGTCGCCCGCGCCGCCGGACCGACCCCCAGATAATCGAAGGCACGAAACGCGTTCGGCCCGAGCTGGATACCCGCCCCAATCTCACCGAATTGGGAGGCCTGTTCGAGGACCAGCGCCGCGAAGCCGTTGCGGGCCAGCCCGAGGGCCGTCGCCAAACCGCCGATACCGCCGCCGGCAATCACGATGGGAAGCGTTGCGATCTCGCCCTCCGAGCAAACCACCATCGGCAATTACCGGCGGCGGACCCGAGGGAGTCAAGCGGCCAGAACGGCTACGTCCCGACCGCCTCAACCATTGCCCCGTCGAGCAGGTAATCCACGTGGAAATAGTCCCGGATGTGGGCCACGCCGCCGTCACCCACCGCCAGGTGAAGCGCCGCCCGGGCCTGCCAACCGGATGCCGTCTCCTCGAAGAGCACCGGCATCTCGATGCCGTCGACGAACGCCAGGGCAAAGCGCCAGCGCCACGGGAAGCCGGCGTAGTTCGTCAGGTAGCGGCCTGCCATGAATTCCCGCGCGTTCCCATCGGTATGCCCGACCAGCTCCAGCCGCGCGTCGGCCCGGACCAACGCCAAAACACCGTCCCAGTCGCGCCGATTAAAATGTGCAATGTAGTCCTGGATCAGGCCACGCTGCGCTGCCGGGATCGCGATCCGACGGTTGTCGGGGGTCAGCTTGCTCAGTTTGCCCCGGCCGCGGTGCAGCGCCGCCTTCACCCCTTCGACGGTCGAGTCGACAATCCCCGCCACCTCCGTCAGGGAGTAACCGAGGGCGTCCTTCAGCAGCACGCAAGCCCGTTCCTTCGGCGGCAAGTTCGTGACCAGCGTGGTCAGCGCCAAGCCGACCTCGGTCCCGTTGTCTTCCGAGGTCGCCACGTCCGGCTGGGCAGCTGCCTCGTCCAAATAGGCGTTCTCCTTCTTGCGCCGCCGCAGGAAATCGATCGACTTGTTGTGGGCGATCCGAAACAGCCAGGGCTCCAGCCGCTGCGGGTCGTTCAGAGTGGACAGATTGAAGAACGCTTGGGCCAGCGTGTCCTGCACGATGTCTTCCCCATCGAGCACGGACCCACTCATCCGCGCGCAGTAGCGGTGGAGGCGCGGCCGCATATCGGCCACCACCTCCAGGAACTGGGCCTGCTTCTCGCTGACGGAGGCGCTGAGCGCTTCGATCTGGTTCATGCGGCCGGGCGCCGCCGATCGCCCAATTCCGGCCTACGGTTCTACCGGCTCGACACCGTCGCCGGTGATCCGCACCGTCTGCGCCTCGGCATAGGTCGGCGATACCAGGAGTTCGGCCATATGCCGCGCGAACCCTTCCGAGGTAAGCCGGGTCCCGAAGTTCTCGAAGAACTTTTCGACGGTCAC